>OJUG01003831.1_pt1 | contig 12961 bp, 10 predicted proteins | sample 1599841 | NCBI WGS metagenome assembly OJUG01 (sample SAMN04168659, study PRJEB22393) | human gut metagenome | biome: human gut microbiome; feature: stool | host: Homo sapiens | collected 2014-05-12 | reverse complement strand
TTATGGTTTCAGATTCGAATGCTGATCTTCTACAGTTACTTGACAGTATTGGACAGGCAGAAAAGTACACGGAGCTGTCAATTCATGAGACAATAGATATATTGATTTCTTATGTGAGAAAGAAATGTTTTACGAAAGATCAGTTGTCGGAAGTGATTCCGGCATTAACTGGTGCAACGGCAAAGAAATTGATCGAATGGGGAATGATTTATGAATTTGCATCATGATGAAGTAAGAAAACAGCGTTCAACATTAGCAGTTTGTCCATCAGCAAAAGAAAATGTATGTGTGACGGATATTTTATATGAAATTATAGAAAAAGAGACTTATAAAAAAGATTATGAGGAAATAACATTAGGCTTGCTATTTGTGCCAGAAACCTACGATACAGTTATTCAAAGCATAAAAAAGATTGCAGATAGTGGAATCTGGAATTAGAATAAATGGCGGATTTTACACCGCCACTTTTTCTATTCAATCCTCACAAACTCCGGCTTTCTCTCCCGGAACACCGTAAAGTAATCAAAGCCGGCGTCTTTTAATATAGAAGGAACTTTTGCAAAATCAAATGCAACATGTTCCGGTTTGTGGGCGTCGGCACCGATCGTGATGATATCGCCGCCAAGTTCCCGGTAACGCCGGATGATCTCCTCAGTTGGATTTGGGTGGCCAAGACCGTACTTGAAGCCGCCGGTGTTCAGCTCGATCCCTTTTCCGAGGGAGACAAGTTTTCGTAAAATCTCATCGATCACATCCTGATATTCTCTCCAGTCATAATTTTCATTGGAAGTCGGACCGTAGCGGACAACATAGTCGAGGTGTCCGTATACGTCGAAATCATGGTAACTTTCTATATTTTCAAGAATGGATTCAAAATATTCGCGGTAGGCGGCTTTCTCTGTCCGTTTTTCATAAAAAGCCGCATAATACGGATCAAATCCATGCACAACATGGGAGGAACCTATGACAAAATCAAATGGATACTGCGATAAAATATCTGTGTACAGCGCAGCTAGATGCGGCTGTAAGCCAAGCTCAATGCCGAGGCGTACCGGAAGCTTTGCGGCATATTTTTCCTGATAGGCAAGTACGGACGAAGTATAATTTGGCAGATCGAGAAGAAAAATATCCGGCTCCTCAGGATAATCAATATCAAGATGATCTGTAAAGCAGATCCCGGCAAGTCCTTTTTCAATAGCAGAAGAGATCATTTCTTCCTGCGGGGCTTCACTGTCCCCGGAAAACTGGCTGTGCATGTGTGTGTCCCAGAGCCGGTAATGCGAAAATTTGGTTTCCATAAAATCTATATTCCTTTCCGTGAAAAAATTATTAGTAAAATTAATAATTAAAAATTTGTAAAAATACAGCGGCTAAGTTATAATAAAACGCCTGTATCATGCATTAATCTGATATCTAATATAACTTATTTTACAAGAAAATGGAATAGATTGTACGTGATTTTGTACAAAGTGAATGAAAAACATAGTCGAAAAACAAATATAGTGAAAAATTTAACAAACTCATGAAAAACACTTGAACTTTATACAGAAATTGGTTAAAATAAAGGAAGCTTGGGAACAATAGTTTTCCAAAAGTATATTTTATACAATTCTAGGAGGAATTTAAAATGGCAGTAAGAGTAGCAATTAATGGTTTCGGCCGTATCGGTCGTCTTGCTTTCAGACAGATGTTCGGAGCAGAAGGATATGAAGTAGTAGCAATCAACGATTTAACAAGCCCTAAAATGTTAGCACACTTGTTAAAATATGATTCTTCTCAGGGTAAATATGAGAAGGCAGAGACAGTAAGCGCTGGCGAGGATTCCATCACAGTTGACGGAAAAGAGATCAAAATCTATGCTTTCCCGGATGCAAATAACTGCCCATGGGGAGAATTAAAAGTTGACGTGGTATTAGAGTGTTCTGGATTCTATACATCCAAAGAAAAAGCACAGGCGCATATTAATGCAGGCGCCCGCAAAGTTGTTATCTCTGCTCCGGCAGGAAATGACCTTCCTACCGTTGTATTTAACACAAACCACGAGACATTGAAGGCTTCTGATACAATCATTTCAGCAGCTTCCTGTACTACAAACTGCTTAGCTCCTATGGCAGACGCATTGAACAAATACGCTCCGATCCAGGCTGGTATTATGTGTACCATCCACGCTTATACAGGTGATCAGATGACATTAGACGGACCACAGAGAAAAGGTGATTTAAGAAGATCCCGTGCAGCAGCAGTTAACATCGTTCCTAACAGCACAGGTGCTGCAAAAGCAATCGGATTAGTTATCCCAGAGTTAAACGGAAAATTAATCGGTTCTGCACAGCGTGTTCCTACACCAACAGGTTCTACAACAATCTTAACAGCAGTTGTTAAAAAAGCTGGTGTAACAAAAGAAGACATCAATGCAGCTATGAAAGCAGCAGCAAATGAATCCTTCGGATACAACGAGGATGAGATCGTATCTTCCGATATCGTAGGAATGAGATTTGGTTCTTTATTCGATGCAACTCAGACAATGGTAAATCCTATTTCTGATGATTTATACGAAGTACAGGTTGTTTCATGGTATGACAATGAGAACAGCTACACATCTCAGATGGTTCGTACAATCAAATACTTCTCTGAATTAGCATAAGAATCAGCGGATTTGAATACAGTGACGTAACCAAAAAAGGTCCGGTCCGGCAGGACCGGGCCTTTCGTTATAGAAAGGATGGACGATAGAAATGGGATTAAATAAAAAATCAGTAGACGACATTAATGTAAAAGGACTCCGCGTTCTCTGCCGCTGCGATTTCAACGTACCTTTAAAAGAGGGAAAAATCACAGACGAGAACCGTTTAGTGGCAGCTCTTCCTACCATCAAAAAATTAGTGGCTGACGGCGGAAAAGTCATTCTCTGCTCCCACTTAGGAAAACCAAAAGGAGAGCCGAAACCGGAATTATCTTTAGCTCCTGTAGCGGCAAGACTCACAGAGTTATTGGGTCAGGAAGTAAAATTTGCGGCAGATAACGAAGTTGTCGGACCAAATGCAAAGGCAGCCGTAGAGGCGATGAAGGACGGCGATATTATTCTGTTAGAGAACACCCGTTACCGCGCGGAGGAGACAAAAAACGGCGAGGCATTTTCCAAAGACTTAGCGTCCCTCTGTGACGTGTTTGTAAACGATGCATTCGGTACAGCGCACAGAGCACACTGCTCGAACGTAGGAGTTGCCGAGTTAGTGGACACCGCAGTTGTCGGATACTTAATGCAAAAAGAGATCGACTTTTTAGGAAATGCAGTTGAAAATCCGGTGAGACCGTTTGTTGCCATCTTAGGCGGGGCAAAGGTTGCCGACAAATTAAATGTTATCTCTAACTTATTAGAAAAATGCGATACCTTAATCATCGGCGGCGGTATGGCATATACCTTCTTAAAAGCACAGGGAAAAGAAATCGGAAAATCTTTGGTGGACGACAGCAAGCTCGACTACTGTAAAGAGATGATGGATAAGGCAAAATCATTAGGAAAAGAATTATTACTTCCAGTGGATACCACGATCGCAGCTTCCTTCCCGGATCCAATCGACGGACCGATCGAGGTCAGCAACGTATCCGCAGATGCAATTCCGGCAGATATGGAAGGACTTGATATTGGAACAGAGACAGCAAAATTATATGCAGATGCAGTAAAATCTGCTAAGACTGTTGTATGGAACGGACCGATGGGTGTATTTGAGAACCCGACACTTGCAGCAGGAACAATTGCAGTAGCAAAAGCATTAGCTGAGACAGATGCAACAACCATCATCGGTGGTGGTGATTCCGCAGCAGCAGTAAACCAGTTAGGATTTGGTGACAAGATGACCCATATCTCAACAGGTGGTGGAGCTTCCTTAGAGTTCTTAGAAGGAAAAGAGCTTCCGGGTGTAGCAGCAGCGAACGATAAATAGGATATTTCGTAAGTTCAAATGTAGTGAAGAACGAACTTCCTTGTTTTTTATAGGATCAATACATACAAAAAAGGAGAATAAAACAATGGCAAGAAAGAAAATTATTGCAGGTAACTGGAAAATGAACAAGACTCCAAGCGAGGCAGTAGCATTAGTAAAGGAGTTAACTCCATTAGTAAAAAATGATGACGTAGACGTAGTATTCTGCGTACCTGCTATCGACATCATCCCGGCTATGGAAGCTGCAAAAGGTACAAACATCAACATTGGTGCTGAGAACATGTACTTTGAGGAGAGCGGAGCATACACAGGAGAGATCGCTCCAAACATGTTAGTAGATGCAGGCGTAAAATACGTTGTATTAGGACATTCCGAGAGAAGAGAATACTTTGCAGAGACAGATGAGACTGTAAACAAAAAAGTATTAAAAGCATTTGAGCATGGTATTACACCGATCATCTGCTGCGGTGAGTCTTTAACACAGAGAAAACAGGGTATCTACATTGACTGGATCCGTATGCAGATCAAGATCGCATTCCAGGATGTAACAGCAGATCAGGCTAAGAAAGCAGTAATCGCTTACGAGCCAATCTGGGCTATCGGAACAGGCGAGACAGCTACATCTGATCAGGCAGAAGAAGTATGTGCAGCAATCCGTGCATGCATCGCAGAGGTATATGACGATGCAACAGCAGCAGAAATCCGCATCCAGTACGGCGGATCTGTAAATGCAGGAAATGCAGCAGAGTTATTTGCAAAACCTGACATTGACGGTGGTTTAGTTGGAGGAGCATCCCTCAAAGCTGACTTTGGTAAGATCGTAAACTACAAATAATCATAACGATGATATATCATGATAAGCAGCGGTGTTTACATCGCTGCTTATTACAGTTAAAGACAAACGCAGAGAAAAGAAACTTGAGAGGAACCTATGAAACGAAGGCTTCAAAAGGCAGGGATCATTTTAAGTATCCTTCTTGTGATCTTAGCAACAGGATATTTTGCAGGAACATGGTACTTAAAACAAAAAAATGAAGATACGAAGCAGACAACTGCACAGGCAGATGGGCAGAAGGCAGAAGCTGACAAGGAACAGGAAGCAGGAGCAAGGTCAGATCTGCAGACAGAATATGATACAATTTTAGAAAAATGCCAGAAAGAATTTATCAGTAATCGTCCGATCGATGAAAATTTTTTGGCATGGTTTCATTCTAAATATGGAGATGAGACATTAAAAAAAGTAGCAGATGAAGTAGAAAAGGAAAATCAGGATCCGAATATATGGTATACATTGACCGGCAATACGATGCAGGTGCTCTGGGTCTACTATTGCCAGGATACCGGATATCAGTCTGAACTGTTAGAAAATATCTATGACAAAGAATGTGCAGGGGAAGAGACCGTGTTGGATTTTACCGGAGACATCAATCTGTCGGAGGGCTGGTCTACGACCGTATTTATGGACAGACAGCCAGATGGCATTTATGATTGTCTGTCATCCGATCTAATGTTAGAACTGCAAAGTGCGGATATTTTGCTGATCAACAACGAATTTACCTATAGTAACAGAGGAACACCGTTAGCCGGAAAGGCATATACGTTCCGGGCGGCGCCATCCCGCGTGGAAGTGTTACAGCAGCTTGGTGCGGATATTGTTTCCCTTGCAAATAATCATGTTTATGATTATGGAGAAGAAGCACTGTTAGATACAATGGATACACTAGAGCAGGCACAGATACCCTATGTGGGAGCCGGCAGGAATTTAGAAGAAGCAGAAAAAATTGTTTATTTTATTGCAAATGGCAGAAAAATTGCAATAGTAGCTGCAACACAGATAGAACGTTCGTATTCCTATACAAAAGAAGCAACGAAAGACAGTCCCGGAGTGTTAAAGACCTTAAAACCTGACAAATTTACGGAAGTGATCCGAAAAGCAAAGAGTAACAGTGATATTGTCATTGCATATCCGCACTGGGGAACGGAAGGAAATCATTCCTATGGAGCAGACCAGAAGGAATTAGCGGAAGCATTTGTAAGTGCAGGAGCCGATGTGATCATTGGAGGACACACACATTGTTTACAGGGAATTGCTTATATAGAGGACGTACCGGTTCTCTACAGTCTGGGAAATTTCTGGTTTAATAACAAGACCTTAGATACCGGAGTAGCACAGGTGCGGATACAAAAAGACGGAAGTATCCGTTTGCGGTTTTTGCCATGTATCCAGTCGGGAACGAGGACCAGACTCCTGACCGATGGAAGCCAGAGGACAGAGGTTTTGGATTTTATGCGGGGACTTTCAAAGGATGTTTCCATAGATGAAGAAGGATATGTAACAAATTTATCGAAGTAGTTGAAAAATGTGTAGATTTGTTTTAAGATAAGTCTGAAAGTGATAAGAAAAGAGGAATTGAGTATGAGTAAAAAACCAACCGTATTAATGATTTTAGATGGATATGGTCTGAATAAGACCACAAAAGGAAATGCAGTAGCAGAGGCAAAGACTCCGGTCATGGACAAACTGATGAAAGAGTATCCGTTTGTAAGAGGTAATGCCAGCGGCTTAGCAGTAGGACTTCCGGATGGACAGATGGGTAATTCAGAAGTAGGACATCTGAACATGGGAGCAGGACGTATTGTATATCAGGAGCTTACAAGAATCACCAAAGATATTGAAGAAGGAACTTTCTTTGAGAATGAAGCACTTTTAAAAGCAGTAGAAAACTGCAAGAAAAATAACAGTGACCTTCATTTCTTCGGACTCTTATCCGATGGTGGTGTACATAGCCACAATACACACCTCTATGGCTTATTAGAGTTAGCAAAGAGAAACGGATTATCCAATGTATATGTACACTGCTTCTTAGACGGACGTGATACACCGCCTGCAAGCGGAAAAGATTTTGCAATTGCATTAGAGGATGAAATGAAAAAGATCGGCGTGGGTAAGATCGCATCTGTTTCCGGACGCTACTATGCAATGGACAGAGATAACAACTATGACCGTGTAAAATTAGCATATGATGCACTGACAAAAGGCGAGGGACAGACCGCTGCAAGTGGACCGGAAGCAATTCAGCAGTCCTATGACAAAGATGAGACAGATGAGTTCGTAAAACCAACCGTAGTTATGGAAAACGGTGCTCCGGTTGCAACTATTAAAGATAACGATTCTGTTGTTTTCTTCAACTTCCGCCCGGACCGTGCAAGAGAGATCACCAGATGCTTCTGCGATGATGATTTCAAGGGATTTGACAGAGGTGCAAGAATTAAGACAACCTTTGTATGCTTTACCGATTATGATCCGACGATCCCGAATAAATTTGTGGCATTCCCGAAGGTTGCCGTAACCAATACATTCGGTGAGTGGCTTGCAGCAAATCATATGACACAGGCCCGTATTGCAGAGACAGAAAAATACGCACATGTAACTTTCTTCTTCAACGGTGGTGTAGAAGAACCGAATGAGGGAGAAGACAGAATCTTAGTAAACTCTCCAAAGGTTGCTACCTATGACTTAAAACCGGAGATGAGTGCTTACGAAGTATGCGATAAATTGACAACAGCCATCCGTTCCGATAAATATGATGTTATCATCATCAACTTTGCAAACCCGGATATGGTAGGTCATACCGGAGTAGAAGAAGCTGCGATTAAGGCGGTAGAAGCAGTAGATGAATGTGTCGGAAAAGCAGTAGAGGCGATCAAAGAAGTCGATGGTGTAATGTTCATTTGTGCAGACCACGGAAATGCAGAGCAGTTGATCGACTACGAGACAGGTGCTCCGTTTACCGCACATACCACCAATCAGGTACCATTTATCTTAGTAAACTATGATCCTGCATATACCTTAAGAGATGGCGGATGCTTAGCAGATATCGTACCAACTCTGATCGAGACCATGGGAATGAAACAGCCGGCAGAGATGACCGGAAAATCCCTGTTGATCAAAAAATAAGACGATCGATCGTCAAAAATATATCGGATGAAAAGCAGACCCTGGAATTTCAAAATCCCGAAATGGTTTTGGAGTTTCAGGGTTTTTTATAACATAGTTATTAGCACAACTTATAAATGGAAGAAATTACACAAAAAAACTAATAAAAATATCAGAATTTTCTACACCCGGAAAAACACAACTCCGGTCAAATCCGTTGACTTTCCAAAACGCCCTGTATTATAATTTTTTCTGTAGTATGTAAACAGAGTTTAAGTTATGGAAAGCATAGAAAATGGAGGACGACATGAGTACACAGGAATTTTTGCCAATTAAAGAAGGAAAAGTACGCGAGGTATATGATATCGGAGAAAGCCTCATTATCACAGCGACAGACAGAATCTCAGCATTTGACCACATTTTGAAGAATCAGATTACCCAAAAGGGTGCGATCTTAACACAGATGTCTAAGTTCTGGTTTGATTTTACGAAAGATATCGTACCAAACCATATGCTTTCCGTTGATGTGAAAGATATGCCGGAATTTTTCCAGCAGGAAAAATTTGACGGAAACAGCATGATGTGCAAGAAGTTAGAGATGCTTCCGATCGAGTGCATCGTGCGCGGATATATTACAGGAAGCGGATGGGAGAGTTATAAGGAAAACGGAACAGTCTGCGGGATTACATTACCGGAGGGCTTAAAAGAGTCAGACAAGCTGCCGGAGCCGATCTATACACCAAGTACCAAAGCAGAGATCGGACTGCATGATGAAAATATATCCTTTGAAAGAAGTGTAGAGATTTTAGAGGAAATCTATCCGGGAAAAGGTGCGGACTACGCAAACCAGATCAAGGACTGTACCATTGCATTGTATAAAAAATGTGCAGAGTATGCGTTGAGCAAAGGCATTATCATTGCAGATACCAAGTTTGAGTTCGGTTTAGACGAGAACGGAAACGTAGTGCTTGGAGATGAAATGCTCACACCGGACAGCTCCAGATTCTGGCCATTAGAGGGATATGAAGCAGGAAAATCCCAGCCATCCTTTGACAAACAGTTTGTCAGAGACTGGTTAAAAGCAAATCCGGACAATGATTATCTGCTGCCGGAAGAAGTTGTCATAAAAACCGTAGACAAATATAAAGAGGCTTATGAATTGCTGACTGGTACAAAATTCGATTAATTCTGCATAGAGAATTACAGGCAGTAAGAAGAATACCGGTGGTCTAAAGACAGCCGGGTAGTGAAAGGTTAAAACTTTATGAAGAATAAAGAATTAGAAAAAAATACACCGTGGGATGATCTGCATGAGGAATGTGGCGTCTTTGGAATGTATGATTTTGATGGACATGATGTGGCATCCACAATCTATTATGGTTTATTTGCATTGCAGCACCGCGGACAGGAGAGCTGTGGTATTGCAGTCAGCAAGACAGACGGACCAAAAGGAAAAGTGACCACACATAAGGATATGGGACTGGTGAATGAAGTCTTTACTCAGGATATTTTAGAGTCCATGAAAGGAGATATCGGAGTCGGTCATGTCCGCTATTCTACAGCCGGAGCCTCCACACGAGAGAATGCACAGCCATTGGTGTTGAACTATGTGAAGGGAACCTTAGGATTAGCTCACAACGGAAATCTGATCAATGCAAATGAGCTTCGCAGAGAATTAGAGTATACCGGAGCGATTTTCCAGACAACGATCGATTCAGAGGTCATTGCTTATCATATCGCAAGGGAACGCCTTAATTCCGATAACGTAGAAGAAGCAGTGCGAAGAGCAGCACAAAAGATTCAGGGGGCTTTTGCACTGGTTGTCATGAGTCCCAGAAAACTGATCGGCGCAAGAGATCCATATGGATTTAAACCGCTCTGTATCGGAAAAAGAGACAATGCCTATATTTTAACATCGGAAAGCTGTGCCTTAGACACACTCGGAGCAGAATTTGTCCGTGATGTGCTGCCGGGTGAGGTGGTTACGATCACGCCGGAAAAAGGAATCGTATCCGATACCACGATGTGTTTAGAGAAAGAAAGACAGGCACGTTGTATTTTTGAATATATTTATTTTGCAAGACCGGACAGCCAGATCGATGGGATCGGAGTCTATGATTCCAGAATTAAAGCAGGCAGATTTTTAGCAATGGATTCACCGGTAGAGGCAGACTTAGTCGTAGGCGTGCCGGAATCGGGAAATGCGGCAGCACTTGGATATGCCATGGAATCGGGAATCCCTTATGGAACGGCATTTGTAAAAAATGGCTATGTCGGAAGAACCTTTATCAAGCCAAAACAGAGCAACCGCGAATCCAGTGTAAAGATCAAGCTGAATGTCCTAAAAGAGGCAGTAGATGGAAAACGAGTCATCATGATAGACGATTCCATTGTGCGAGGAACAACCTCTGACCGTATCGTGCGTATGCTAAGGGATGCAGGGGCAACAGAAGTACATGTACGGATTTCCTCCCCGCCATTCTTATGGCCTTGTTATTTTGGAACCGATATTCCGGAAAGAGAGCAGCTGATCGCCTATAACCGGACGATAGAAGAGATCCGGGATGTGATCGGTGCGGATTCCCTAGGCTATTTAGAGATTCCAAGATTAGAAGAATTAGTCAACGGATTGTCCATCTGTAAAGGATGCTTTACAGGAAAATATCCGATGGAACCGCCAAAAGAGGACATCCGCGGAGACTTTGAGAGATGATCATAGTTCAATCATAACCATATAAAGCAGATACCCCGTATACGAAAGGAGACACCTATGTCAACAGACAGATATAACAGTCCGCTCTCAGAGCGCTATGCAAGTAAAGAAATGCAGTATATTTTTTCCCCGGATATGAAATTCCGTACATGGAGAAAACTCTGGATCGCGCTTGCAGAGACAGAAATGGAATTAGGTCTTTCCGAGAATGGAAAACCGGTCATCACACAGGAGCAGATCGATGAGTTAAAGGCAAATGCCGAGGATATTAATTATGAAGTGGCAAAAGAGCGTGAAAAGTTAGTACGCCATGATGTTATGAGCCATGTGTATGCTTATGGACAGCAGTGCCCAAAGGCAGCAGGTATCATTCATTTAGGAGCAACCTCCTGTTATGTGGGTGACAATACGGACATTATCGTCATGAACGAGGCACTGAAATTAGTCCGTAAAAAATTAGTCAATGTGATCGATGAACTTGCAAAATTTGCAGACGAATATAAAGAACTGCCGACACTGGCATTTACACATTTCCAGCCGGCACAGCCGACTACCGTAGGAAAACGTGCAACACTCTGGATGCAGGAATTTTTAATGGATTTAGAGGATTTAGAGTATGTACAGAACAGCTTAAAACTCTTAGGCTCTAAAGGAACGACAGGAACACAGGCAAGTTTTCAGGAGTTATTCGCAGGAGATCAGGAAACCATCGATAAGATCGATCCGATGATCGCGAAAAAAATGGGATTTGCAGAATGTTATCCGGTATCCGGTCAGACCTATTCAAGAAAAGTAGATACCAGAGTAGCAAATGTTTTAGCAGGCATTGCAGCAAGTGCGCATAAGATGTCAAATGATATCCGTCTGCTCCAGCACTTAAAAGAAGTAGAAGAGCCATTTGAGAAAAACCAGATCGGTTCCTCCGCGATGGCATATAAGAGAAATCCGATGCGGAGTGAGCGTATTGCATCTCTTTCCCGCTATGTGATGATCGATGCCTTAAATCCGGCGATCACATCTGCAACACAGTGGTTTGAGAGAACGTTAGACGATTCCGCAAACAAGCGTTTAAGCATTCCGGAAGGCTTCCTTGCCATTGACGGTATTTTAGATTTATGTCTGAACGTCGTAGACGGACTGGTAGTATATGATAAGGTTATCCGCAAACACATGATGGCAGAGCTTCCGTTCATGGCAACCGAAAATATTATGATGGATGCAGTAAAAGCAGGCGGCGACCGTCAGGAGCTGCATGAGAAAATCCGCACCCTGTCGATGGAGGCTGGAAAGAATGTGAAAGAGAAAGGTCTGGATAACAACCTTCTCGAGCTGATTGCAGCGGATCCGGCGTTCAATCTGTCCTTAGATGACCTGAAGGCAGCGATGAAACCGGAGCGCTACACCGGTCGTGCAAAAGAGCAGGTAGATGAGTTCCTGGCAGAGGTAATCCAGCCGATTCTGGATGCAAATAAAGAGGATCTGGGCGTGAAAGCAGAGATCAATGTCTAAACAGGATTTACATGGAAGTGTGAATCTGGAGTATTACCGGGTATTTTGCAGCGTGTGCGAATGCGGCGGCATCACGGCGGCCGCAGAGGCACTCTGCATTTCCCAGCCGGCGGTCAGCCAGGCGGTCCGACAACTGGAGACCGTGCTTGGCTGCCGCCTTTTTTTGCGGACATCCCGCGGCGTGAAGCTGACGAGCGAGGGAGAATTGCTTCTGTCGTATGTCAGACGGGGAATTGATGCGATACAGGATGGGGAGAAGATGCTGCGGCGCATGAAGGACCTGGAAACGGGCGAGATCCGCATTGGCGCGAGCGATATGACACACCAGTTTTATCTGCTTCCGTATCTGGAACAATTTCATGAAGAATATCCGAATATCAAGGTGACAGTTTCCAACGGTCCGACGCCCGAGACCCTTGAAGCACTCTATCAGGGACACATTGATTTCGGTATTGTCAGCACACCTTTTGAAACCAAGCAGGCGGTAAAGAGTCTTCCGGTTCAGGAGATCCGCAATGTGTTTATAGCCGGACCCAAATACGCAGCTCAGTTAAAGGGCAGAAAACTTTCATATAAAGAGCTGTTGAACTGCCCCTGCATCTTCCTGGAGCGCAATACCAGTACGCGCCGCTTTATGGATGAGTTTCTGGCAAAGCGCGGGGTTCGGCTGGAGCCGGAGTTTGAACTGGCCACCAGCGATATGATTGTCCAGTTTGCCATGAGGAATCTTGGGATTGGCTGTGTTATGTCGGAGTTTGCAGAGAAGGAAATTGAGTCCGGCCGCCTGTTCGAACTGAATTTTAAAGCCGGAATGCCGGAGCGAAGCTTCTGCATTATTACAGACCGAAAAAATCCCAT
>OJUG01003818.1_pt1 | contig 13004 bp, 9 predicted proteins | sample 1599841 | NCBI WGS metagenome assembly OJUG01 (sample SAMN04168659, study PRJEB22393) | human gut metagenome | biome: human gut microbiome; feature: stool | host: Homo sapiens | collected 2014-05-12 | reverse complement strand
CGAGATCTACACTCTTTCCCTACACGACGCTCTTCCGATCTTGCCGGAAGGAACCGCCGCAGCCAAAGCGGCGGCACTTGCTTCTGCACAGCCAGAACCCGCATCGAAACGCGCGGTGATCTCACTCGACAGCCCAGCAACCGATGCCGAACAGCAGTTCCGCATGGCCATCGTCACGTTGGACGGCATTCCCGGCAACCAAGTCGAGGGCATCTCACCCCTCTACCATGTGAGCCAACTCGACGGACTCCCCGACAAAATGGCCGCGGTAATCCAGATTTCCACGCGCATGGGCGCCCATGATCTGATCGAAGCATTAGGCAATGTGGAAGCTTCCATTGGCGAAGACCTTGATCTCGATCTGATCGACATGGAAGGCGTGGAATGCGATGAACCCGACTGTAAGGTGCCGTGGCCCACCGCACGCAATCATGCCGCAGTGCTTGCGCCATGGCTCGATATGGATCCCGATGCACGACTGGGTAAGGATCCGGTATCATTCCTGCTAGCCATGGCCCCCGATGCCGCGCAGGTGGGACTGCTGACCGACAATTGGATTATCGGAGGTACGCTATGAAAGCGCGCAGAACCCCTTGGTGGTGCTACGTTCTCGCTGCCGCATTAGGATTGCTTGCCGGAATAGGTTTGGCGAAATATGGCGAGATTTCAGGTTTTCCATTGGTCGGCGCTCCATGGATTGTGCCCGTGGTGTTGGCGATTCTGGGATTCGTCGTGCTTTATATGGCATTGCAGATCCACAAATACACCACCACAGATCCCGAAAAACGCGCGCAGCTGAAACCTTTGGACCCGCAGAAGGCGTTCGCCACACTGGTGTCGTGCAAAGCGTTGGGCGTGGCAGGAGCATCGTTGGCCGGCTGGTATGGTGGGCAGCTCATCATGAGCCTGCCGCATGGCGAGGCAACGTTCTACAGCCAAGCCATCCTCGAATGCGCGATCGCGGCAATCGTATGCATAATCGATATGATCATTGGCATTGTGGGGGAGTGGCTGTGCCAAATCCCACCAATCGACGGCCTGGAAAGTCCGAAAATGAAAACGGCCACGCAACGCAATCGTTACGCGGCCGCGGCTACCAAATCAGCGACACAATCGAAAGTCTGATTACCTCACTTCTTCAGATCCTCTTCGGGAACGCGAAGCATCACCTCCTGTGTCATGCAGGCAACAAGCTCACCATCCTGCGTATACACCTTCGCCTGACCCAAGCCACGGCCGTGAGCTGCAGTAGGCGTATCCTGCACATACAAATGCCACTGAGTGATATCAATATCGCGATACCACCACATCGAATGATCGATCGAAGCGAACGAAATACCAGGTGTGGCAATACTCAACCCAGCACGACGTAACACCGGCTCCAACATCACCTGATCGCAGCCCATCGCCAACATTGCACGATGCATAACCTGCGGAACATCAACCGTGCCATCAGCCTTCATCCACACCATCTGTTTACCGGAATCATTGCTGGCGCTCTTCTTATCGGCACCCAACATAATCGTGCGTGTCACATGACGAATGTCGAACGGCGACTTTTCCGCATAATATTTGGCAAACGAAGACTTCTCGGCAAATGGTTCCATAAGCTGCTTCGCGCTGGTCAACGCTTCCGGCTCCGGCACACCCTCCGGCATCGGATCGGCGAACTCAACACCCTCCTGACCCTGCTCCTGAAAACTGGCGATGGCGGTAAGAATCGAACCCTGAGCCTGCGTGACATTTACACGACGAGCTGAAAACGAGCGGCCATCACGCAGATTCTCCACATCAAACAGCAAATCCTGACGAATATCACCGGCAGAAATGAAATAGCCATGAATCGAATTCGGCAGGCGAGACGGCGACACCGTTTTGGATGCGGCCATCATAGCCTGTGCAATCACCTGACCGCCATACACGCGGCCAGTGGGGAAATACAGGCTTTCACCATTCACATACATATGATTGCGGTACATGGACGGCGTGCCCAGTTGAAGCACCTTTGCTAACCGTTGCAATGGTGTGATTGCCGTTTCTGTCATGACACTCCTCGATTCTTTTGAGTCACATAGGTAACGCTTCGTTCCGGATTCGAGTCTACGCAAGGGCGGTAAATTTCGCCGGATTGTTTTGTAACGAATGCGTGAGAAGCGTGAACGGCAGGTAATCGTCAAACGATTCGCATACGGCAAAGCGCCGCACTTCGTAATGAAGCACGGCGCTTTACTGAAATATGGGGTTAACCGGCCCTGCAATTATGGCCTTGCTTTGCAAGGCTCATTGTTACCCTCGTTCGGTTCTCGCCTCACTCAGGTTGACCCTACGAACAGTCCACTGGACTGTTCGCTTAACAGGTCAGCCTGTGGCCCTGCAATTACGGTCTTGCTTCGCAAGGCTCATTGTTGCCTTCGTTCGGCTGTCGCCTCACTCAGACTAAGCCTACAGACAGTCCATAGGACTGTCTACTTAACGGCTTAGCGGGTCAGCTTGCGATGGAGACGGTGGGGGCGAGCCGCGTCTTCGCCAAGACGAGCGATACGGTTCTCCTGATAGGCCTGGAAGTTGCCTTCGAACCAGTACCACTTGGCCGGATTCTCATCATCGCCTTCCCACGCGAGAATATGCGTGGCCACACGGTCGAGGAACCAACGGTCGTGAGAGATCACCACAGCGCAGCCCGGGAAGCCGAGCAGTGCGTTTTCAAGCGATTCAAGGGTTTCAACATCAAGATCGTTGGTCGGTTCGTCGAGCAACAGCAGGTTGCCGCCCTGCTTCAGAGTCAAAGCAAGATTCAGACGATTGCGTTCACCACCGGACAGCACGCCGGTGAGCTTCTGCTGGTCGGAACCCTTGAAACCGAAGGACGCCACATACGCGCGGGTCGGCACTTCAACGCCGGCAACCTCGATGAAGTCAAGACCGTCAGACACGGCCTCCCACAGGTTTTTATTCGGGTCAAGACCAGCACGATTCTGATCGACATAGCTGATCTGCACGGTCTCACCGATCTTCAGTGAGCCAGACGTCAACGGTTCAAGGCCGACAATGGTCTTGAACAGGGTGGACTTACCCACGCCGTTCGGGCCGATCACGCCGACAATGCCGTTACGCGGCAGCGTGAAGCTCAAATCGTCGATGAGCACGCGGTCGCCGAACGCCTTGTGAATATGCTCGGCTTCCAGCACAGTAGAGCCCAGACGCGGACCAGCCGGAATCTGAATCTCGGAGAAGTCAAGCTTCTTATTGTTACGAGCCTCCTGCTCCATCTGGTCGTAACGTTCCAGACGAGCCTTGTTCTTAGCCTGACGGGCCTTCGGCGAAGAACGCACCCAATCAAGTTCGCTCTTCAAGCGCTTGGCGAGCTTGGCGTCCTTGGCGCCCTGGATCTCCATACGCTTGGCCTTCGTCTCCAAGTACGTGGTGTAGTTGCCCTTATACGGGTACAGCTGACCACGGTCGACCTCGCAGATCCACTCAGCCACGTTATCCATGAAGTAACGATCGTGGGTAACGGCGATGACGGCACCCTTGTACTGGTGCAGGAACTGCTCCAACCACAGAATCGACTCGGCATCAAGATGGTTGGTAGGCTCGTCAAGCAGCAGCAGATCAGGAGCTTCCAGCAGCAGCTTGCACAATGCCACACGACGGCGTTCGCCACCGGAGCACACCGTCACCGGAGTATCCGGATCCGGGCACTGCAGAGCATCCATAGCCTGCTCAAGCTGAGAATCAAGATCCCAACCGTTTGCAGCATCGATATCGTTCTGCAGCTTGCCCATCTCATCCATCAAAGCATCGAAATCGGCATCCGGATTGGCCATCTCTTCGCCAATCTGATTGAAACGAGCCACCTTTTCAGCGATCTCACCGAACGCCATCTTGATGTTCTCGCCAACAGTCTTGGTGTCATCCAGCGGCGGTTCCTGCTGCAGAATGCCGACGGTATAACCCGGAGTCAAAGAAGCTTCGCCATTAGACACGGTGTCGAGTCCGGCCATGATCTTCAGCAGCGTGGACTTACCCATGCCGTTCGGGCCAACAACGCCAATCTTCGCGCCTGGCAGGAAGCTCAAAGTCACGTCATCGAGAATCACACGGTCGCCGAAGGCCTTGCGGGCCTTGATCATCTGGTAAATGAATTCAGCCAATGTTGTGTTCCATCCTTAAGAAACGTTGGAATTCCAGCGTGTTGCATGAGCGGTCAACGGAAACTCAATCAAGGATTCCGGAACGCAACCCACGCACAATACCGTGCATAATTATCCCATACCCCATCTACACGGCGGTATGGGCGAAAGTCGTGCGCTCAGGCAGTAAGCGGAAGCAGCAGATGCTCATGCAAAGCAGGACGAACGATATTGTCGAAATCGCCAGATTCCGGGCATTGAATCGCAACAACCAAACCCTGCTTCGGCAAAACCGTAGTGATCTGACCGTACGCACCATCCGCACGATATGCCTCCTCATAAGGCGACATCCAGAACTGATAGCCATAACCGCACGTCCAAATATTGCTGTACGGAGTGTCGATCTGCTTGCCGGAAGCCTGCTTGACCCACGATTCGCTGACAATGCGCGTGCCATGCCAAGTGCCATCATTCAAATAGACCTGGCCAAGTTTCAACATATTCGCAAGCGACATGTAGATCCCGCCGCCTGCAATCGGATGACCTTGCGGGTCACATTCCCAAACAGGCCAACCCTGATCCAACTTGGAAAAAATCATGCCATACAAATACTCGCCAAGACGCATGCCGGCAGCCTGCTCCAACATGCGGCCCGCCAAATCAGAATCCGCAGACGAATAGCAGAACGTGCTGCCGGGCTCCACCTCAACCCTGCGAGAGAACATGTACCGTAAATAATCAGGCGCACCAACACCACTGCGCCGGTTAGGGTTCATCAAATACGCATGATTGAAACCGCTCGACATAGTCAGCAAGTGCCTCAGCGTGATCTGCCCCAACTCCAGTTGCGCATCGGAAGGAACATACTCGGGGAATGAGTCGACCAATCGCGAATCGAGCGACAGCAAGCCATCTTCAATCGCAATGCCGATAGCCGTCGAAACATAACTTTTCGTATGGGAATAAATATTGCGATCCTGGTCGGGAACGAAATGACGTTCCGCGATAATGGCGTCGCCATCCGCAATCGCAACGGCTTCGACGGGCAGGGACTCGCTTTCAATGAGTTTGACGAAATCGTTGAACATATCGATGGCACCCATGAAATCTCCTTTGATACTGCCTTACGGTGCATTACGGAAACTGTAGCGTAAGGCGGTTACGTATGATTGTTACATCAAACGATTTTTCCTAAGCCTGTCGCTAGATGGAGCGCCCGAAAAGCCGCTAGGTGCCATGCCTGAAAAAGTCGTTAAATGATAATGCCTTCGCAATGATCGATCTCGTGCTGGATGATCTGCGCGGTGAAACCAGTGAATGTGGCATGACGCTCGCGGAACTTGCGATCCGCATACGTCACCTCAATGCGCTGGAAGCGGACCGTGCGGCGCTCGCCTTTGAGAGACAGGCAGCCTTCGGAAGCGTCGTAGGCACCGTCCTGCGCGGTGATGCGAGGATTGAACATGACAGTGATACGGCCACCCAAATCCTCGTCCACAAACGCGATGATGCGTTTGGGCATGCCGATCATATTGGCCGCCATGCCCACGCAGCCATTGCGATGCGTGTCAAGCGTGTCCTTCAAGTCCTGTGCCACGGCTAAATCCGCTTCGGTGTTTTCGGCCTCGACGGACGGTTGGCTCAGAAATGGGATAGACGTCATGATTTCGCGCTGCATGTGGTGCTTCCTCTCGCTGGTTCCTTTGCTGGTCTGCCAACATTGTATGGCGTCATTGTGCGACGCCGTACGGCGATGGGACGGATGACCGGTTCGCGCCTATCCATTTACGAAATGTCTCATGGCGATTTTGAAATGTGGGACCGCAATCGATGCAATATGCTTGGAACCATGGATGACATGCCTCAATATCGGAAATACATGACGCAGGCGCTGGAACTGGCCCATAAGGGAGCCGGTTGGGTGAATCCGAATCCGTTGGTCGGCACGGTGGTGGTCCGCGACGGCGAGATTCTCGCAGCCGGATACCACGACCGCTACCGCGGACCGCATGCGGAACGCATGGCCTTCGACTACGCCGACAAGCATGGTATCGACATGCATGGAGCCACGGTCATCGACACTCTCGAACCTTGCTGCCATGTCGGATCGCAGCCGGCATGCACCGATCTAATTCTTTCGCACGGCATAACGCGCGTCGTGGTCGGTTCGATCGATCCGAATCCCATCGTGGCCGGCAAAGGACTTCGCATTCTTGAGGAGAACGGTGTGGAAGTGGTATATGACGTGATGCGGGCGGAATGCGACGCCATCAATCGCCATTTCTTCCACTACATCACCACAGGAATGCCGTACATTGTGGACGGCAGAAAACATGCGGAGGAATCTGATGCCGAATACGCTGTACGTCGACGCGGGCTATATGACACGTATGCGGCGGTGTTGGGCATATGTCCGACTGGTGGCCGTGCGGGTGCCCCGGGTGATTCGAACGGTACGGAAGGATCGGTGGGAAGTGCCGCACGCCTTCCGGGTCGGGCGGATCGGCTGGATGTTTCGGATGGTGCCTTTGCCCATTTCGACGGGCCGGTCCAAGCTGTGGATGCTAACGAGGTGGTGGTCGGAAGGCACAAGCCGTTGCATCTCGACATCCGTGCGCTCGCCGATACGGAACCCGACGAATGGCTGCGCGAACTCGGCCGCCGCAAAATCGATAGCCTCGTCGTCGATGATGACGACGTTTTCGGAATGCTGTCTTCGATCTGACGAAAAAGGTGATATGCCTATGCCGTGTTTTCAGTTTGAAATGTCCTATATGTGGCAGTTTTTGGCATTTCAGAAAAATGATTTCCGTTATATGTGGCAGTCTCCCAAGGAAAATCTCGTCTAGGGGGTACTGATTGGGGTCTTTTGAGGCTTGAAACCGGTCTGGTCTGCCACATATAGCGGTTTTGGTTTGTCTGGGGATGGCAAATCTGCCACATATAGTGGCTTTCAGATGAGAATCTTTCTGCTTCCATTGGCGAGAGACGTTATGCGGATGTGTATCCTTCCCGAGGGCATTCTTTGACAGAGCATGATGGGCTTGCTTAATCGTTGGCTCATCCGGTCGGCCACTCGTTGCGCGAGTGCCCGTTTTCTCGAAGTCGTTCATAAGGTTTTCGGCGGTCACTTGAATGTATGCCCAACCGTCATCTTCTAAGGCTTCACGTCTCTTGCTGTCGGCGAGCCATTGGCCGGCATGCCTGATTGAGACGAACGTGCGCTGCTGCGCTGCTGCGGGATACCATGGCACGGGTAGAACATCACGTTGAAATGAGGATGTATGGGCGAGCCGTGTGTGATTGAAAACGTGTGTTTCGTAGGTTCGGATAAGCCGGTCGACATTGCTGTCGGTCATGGGCGAATAGCTTCGGTGCGACCTTCGGAAAGGCCAACGGATGCTGCTTCGAAGATATGGGTGATTCCCGGATTGTGGGACTGCCACACGCATTTCACGCAGTGGTCGTACACGTTGGGACGGCTCGATCTGATTGATGCACGCAGTGCCGGCGAAGCGCTCGACATGTTGCGTCGACACTTGGAGGAGCGTCGTGAAAGCGGCGCAATCGACCCGAACCAATATGTGGTCGGCATGCGCTTCCGGCATTCCCTGTGGTCCGATGACGCCCAGCCGACCCTGGCCGCGATCGATGCGGCGGCGGGAGAACAGCCGGTGGCGCTGTCAAGTGCCGATATGCATTGCGGTTGGGTGAACTCTGCCGCCGCGCGCAAGCTTGGCGTAGATGTGGACGAATCCGGACTCGTCGGCGAGCTTGAGTGGTTCGACGCCTACTGCAAGCTGGACAAAGGACCTGGTGCGGCCAATGAGCTGATGCATCTGTTGCGCAACGCCGAACACGACGCTGCGAGCAAAGGCGTGGTCGGCGTGCGCGACTATGAGATGGCGGAGAACATCGACACGTGGATTAGCCGATTCTCGCAAGGGCTTGATGGTCTGCGTGTCGAGGCTGGCATATATCCCGAGAGACTCCGGCAAGCCATCGACGACGGCTGGCACACCGGAGACGAATTGCCCGGAAGTCATGGTTTGGGCCACGTCGGCGCGATGAAGATGATTTCCGACGGCTCGCTCAACACTCGTTCCGCCTACTGTTCCATGCCATATTCGGGCATCAGACCGGAAACCTACGGCACATTGAGCTATGCCCCTGAGCAAATCGAGTCGTACATGCGACTCGCCGTCGAACATGGCTTCGACATCGCCTGTCATGCCATCGGCGATGAAGCGAACACCATTGTGCTTGATTGTGTCGAACGCACCCATGCGCATGGTTCCATTGAGCATGCCCAAATGCTCAAGGAGTGCGACATTCCGCGACTCGCGCAGCTGGGACTTGCCGCAAGCGTCCAACCGCAGCACGCCATGGACGATCGTGACGTCATCGCGCGATTCTGGGGCGCCCCCGCCGGAATCCCGTACGCATTCAATAGCCTGCATAAGGCGGGGACCAAACTGCTCATGGGGTCGGATGCGCCGGTCGCGCCGCTGGACCCATGGCTGGCCATCTCCGCGGCGGTATTCGGTACGGAAAGTTCCGACCGCGAGCCTTTCCAACCTGAGCAGTGCCTTGATTTTGAAACGGCGCTCGCTTCGTCCACCGCGGTCGGACGCGTGGCTTTGCGGGACGCAGACGCGGCAGATTTGGTGCTTCTGGACTGTGATCCGAGCGTAATCGATTCTCCGGAGGCCATGCGTGCCATGCCCGAGCATGTGCTTGGCACTATGCTTGCCGGTCGCTGGACGTACCAACAGGCTGAATGAAACCGTTATGTGTGGCAGATTCCACGGTGCTGGAAAAGTCAAAATCGCTATATGTGGCAGACCTGAGATTTCTTAACGGGATTTTTCTATAGATTTATAACCCCGAATGTAGTGTGAATCTGCCATATATAGCGCAAATCGGATTTTGAAGATGCCTTAATCTGCCACATATAAGGGATTTCAGATGATTGGTGTGCCCGTGCAAGATGAGTATGGCGTGCGAGTCCACTCGGATAGGAGGAAGACCGCACCTCTGAGTGGAGGATACGGCCTTCCTGATGTGATTTTGAGTGAGAATCACTGCACAGCGGCGAGTGCCTGATCGAGGTCGGCGATGATGTCATCGGCGTTTTCGATGCCGCAGCTCAGGCGCACCAGGTCAATGCCAACGCCGGCTTCGACGAGCTGCTCTTCGGTGAGCTGACGGTGCGTGGTGCCTGCCGGGTACAGGGTGCAGCTGCGCGCGTCGGCCACGTGCGTGGCGATGGACACCATCTTCAGGTGATCGAGGAACGCGGATACCTTTTCGCGTCCGCCCGGTACGCCGAAGGAAATAACGCCGCAAGTGCCGTTCGGCATGTACTTTTCGGCTAGCGCATGGTATTTGTCTCCCTCAAGGCCCGGGAAGCTCACCCAGCTGACGCGCGGATCGGCGCTTAGCCACTGTGCCACCTTGAGCGCGTTCGCACAGTGGCGTTCCATGCGCACGCCCAGCGACTCCAGGTGCATGCCCATGATCCACGAGTTGATTGGTGCCGGTGTTGAGCCGAAATCGCGCATAAGCTGTGCGGTGGCTTTGGTGATGTAGGCGGCCTTGCCAAAATCTTTGGCGTAGGTCACGCCATGGTAGGAGTCGTCTGGTGTGGTGAGTCCGGGGAATTTCTCCGCATGAGCCATCCAATCGAAGTTGCCGGAATCCACGATTGCGCCGCCCACGCAGGAGCCGTGACCGTCCATATATTTGGTGGTGGCGTGCGTGACGATGTCCACGCCATACTGGAATGGATGACAATTGACTGGTGTGGGGAACGTGTTATCGACGATCAGTGGCACGCCGTGGCGGTGCGCTGCGTTCGCGAACTTTTCGAAATCAAGAACGATGAGCGCCGGATTGGAGATGGATTCGCCGAAGACCGCCTTGGTGTTCGGCTGGAATGCCGCTTCGAGTTCTTCCTCGGTGCAGTCCGGGCTTACGAACGTGCATTCGATGCCCATTTTGCGCATGGTCACGTTGATGAGGTTGAACGTGCCGCCGTAGATTGCGGAGGATGCAACGATGTGGTCACCGTTGTTGCAGATGTTGAAGAGTGCGAAAAAGTTTGCAGCCTGGCCGGATGAAGTCAGCATTGCGGCCGCGCCGCCTTCCATTTCGCAGATTTTCGCCGCGATGGTGTCGTTGGTTGGGTTCTGCAGTCGGGTGTAGAAGTATCCGGATTCGGATAGGTCGAACAGTCGGCTCATCTGTTCGCTTGACTTGTATTTGAAGGTTGTCGCCTGAATGATCGGGGGTGTGCGGGATTCACCGTTTCCAGGCTGGTAGCCTCCCTGCACGCAGATGGTGTCGACGTTTTTGCTCATGGATTTCCTTCTTTCGATTGGGCGCTTCATTGCGTAGCGCTGCGGTGCAACAAACATGCTCACCTTATCACTGAGTTGATAATTGGCTATTCTTCAATGGAAACGCCGAATAGTTCACTGAATTGACAAACTTAGGAAATTGATTTTATTATATACATCAAGACAGGCGGGAATCCGCTTGACGGGAAAAGCAATGTCTTGCGAAAGTAAAAACTAATAGCAAAGGAGCAACCCATGGGTCTGTGGGATATCGAAAAGATTCCGTATGTCGGTCGTGAAAAGGGACCGCAGGAGGGTCTGGCTTTCCATTACTACGATGCCGACAAGGTTGTTGCCGGCAAGAAGATGAAGGATTGGCTGCGTTTCGGCGTCGCTTGGTGGCACACTTTCGATCAGGAGCTGGTCGATCCGTTCGGCACCGGCACCGCCCAGCGCCCGTGGTACGGCAAGTATTCCGATCCGGAGGACGAGGCTCTGGCCAAGGTCGACTACGCCTTCGAGTTCTTCCAGAAGCTCGGCGTCGAGTACTTCTGCTTCCATGATCGTGATATCGCTCCGGAAGGCGATACCCTGCGCGAGACCGACAAGAACCTGGATAAGGTCGTCGACAAGATCGAAGAGAACATGAAGTCCACCGGCATCAAGCTGCTGTGGAACACCTCCTCCCTGTTCACCAACCCGCGCTTCGTCTCCGGCGCCTCCACCTCCCCGTTCGCCGACATCTACGCGTACGCCGGCGGCCAGCTGAAGCACTCCCTGGAGATCGCCAAGCGCCTTGGTGCCGAGAACTACGTGTTCTGGGGCGGCCGTGAAGGCTACGAGAACCTGTGGAACACCCAGATGAAGCGCGAGCAGGAGCACATGGCCAAGTTCTTCCACATGTGCCATGACTACGCGAAGGAAATCGGCCTGGACGCCCAGTTCCTGATCGAGCCGAAGGCCAAGGAACCGACGATGTTCCAGTACGACTTCGATGCCGCCACCGCCATCAACTTCCTGCGCACCTATGATCTGATGGACGTCTTCAAGCTGAACCTGGAAGGCAACCACGCCAACCTGGCCGGCCACACCTACCAGCACGAGATCCGCACCGCCCGCGAGGCCGGCGTGCTCGGCTCCCTCGATGCCAACCAGGGCGACAAGCTCATCGGCTGGGATATGGATGAGTTCCCGACCGACCTGTACGAGACCTCCACCGTCATGTGGGAAGTCCTCGCCGAAGGCCAGATCGGCCCTCACGGCGGCCTGAACTTCGATGCCAAGCCGCGCCGCACCTCCTTCGCCGCCGAGGATCTGTTCCGCTCCCACATCGCAGGTATGGATGCATTCGCTGCAGGTCTCTTGGTCGCAGCCAAGATGCACGAGGACAAGGTCATCGAGAACCTGCAGGCCGAGCGCTACAGCTCCTTCGATTCCGGTATCGGCGCGACCGTCGAGAACGGCACTGCCTCCTTGGCCTCCCTCGAGGAGTATGCTCTGGATATCCCGCAGTCCAAGCTCATCGAGGCCACCAAGTCCGATCACCTCGAGTCCGTCAAGGCCACGATCAACAACTACATGATCGACGCCCTGGCCGAGGCGTGAGCCGAAAACTCGCTAGGGTTTTAGGTAGCCTCGGGCGAAGTCCGAGACGGTAGTCGAGGGCGAGCAATGACTGGGCGCGCGTAGCGTTCCGGAATTGCAGGACCGAGGCATGGGCGCAGTAAGGAGTTTCCGTTAGGACTCCTGATTCATCGCTGGATCAAACAGTGGGGCTCGACTGTGACAGAGCCGGATGTGGTGTGCCGAAGCGTCGGTGTTCCGGCACACCACTCACTTTTCTTTCCTTCCTCCTTCCTCAAATTTCCTTCGCACGCAAGTCGTTTGCCGGCTAGATCGCCGGTGAGCGGCTTGTTTGCGTTGCTAGACCAAGCGAAAATTTCGATTATTCGCAATAATGTGATGTATCCAAACGTTCCCGAATGAGGCGTACTTATGACCACAACGATTACCATCGCCAATCCCATTCTTCACGGAATGCATCCTGATCCGAGTTGGATTTGGGATGATGATCTTCGGCAAATCGTGCTTGTGACCTCCACCTTCGAACTGGTTCCAGGCTTGCCTATTTACGTTTCCAGGGATATGGCCCACTGGAAACACGTGTCGGATGCCATAGATGAGGAGTTGGCAAGACGTTTGCTCATTCCTTTCGTGGATGACTCGGGTGGCGTCTATGCGCCGACGCTGCGTAGGATTCGTGGCAAATACGTGATTGCCTGCACCATCGCTCGCATCAATGGACGCAAAGCCATCGCGGAAGGATGCTCCCAGGCCGAATTGGATGCGGCCCAGGCGGCGGAAGGCAACTTCGTTCTTGAGTCGGACTCGATCGACGGACCTTGGCGTGGGCCGTTCTGGATCGAGGGCGCCGAAGGCATCGATCCAGACATATTCGAGGACGGGGACGGCAATGTGTACTGGACCCAGACCCGTCCTGCGGTCAATCCGCAATGGGAAGGCCAGACCG
>OJUG01003811.1_pt1 | contig 13019 bp, 10 predicted proteins | sample 1599841 | NCBI WGS metagenome assembly OJUG01 (sample SAMN04168659, study PRJEB22393) | human gut metagenome | biome: human gut microbiome; feature: stool | host: Homo sapiens | collected 2014-05-12 | reverse complement strand
CAAGGCCAAGCGTCTTGGCGTGAAGGTTTTCGGCAATGCAGCCATCAACGCTGGCAGCATCATCGTTCGTCAGCGCGGCACGCAGTTCCACGCCGGCAACAACGTCGGCACGGGCAAGGACTACACGCTCTACGCCCTCGTTGACGGCACCGTCAAGTTCGAAGTGAAGGGCGCCTTCGGCCGCCACTACGTTCACGTCGAACCGACCGCTCTCTGATCCTAAATTAGAGATCAGCGAGGCCGGCAGCACCAGAGGCTTCCCGCCAAGGGAAGCTTCCGGTCCGGTTAAAACAAAGCCCAGCGCGGATCTCCCGGCTGGGCTTTTGTTATTCTGATTATTTGATTTTTTACCCCGACTTTTTTCGAGGTTCAACGTGAAATTCGTCGACGAAGCCAATATCGAAGTTCAGGGCGGCAAAGGCGGCAATGGTGCCGCTAGCTTCCGCCGCGAGAAGTTCATTCCGAAGGGCGGTCCTGACGGCGGCGACGGCGGCCGCGGCGGCTCGGTCTGGGCTGAAGCCGACCGCAACATCAATACGCTGGTGGATTATCAGTACACCCGTAAGTTTTTTGCGCCTAACGGTGAAAACGGCCGAGGGGCGGACTGCTACGGTGCGGGCGGCAAGGACGTTGTCCTGCGCATGCCGGTGGGTACCATCATCCGCGATACCGATACGGGTGAGATTGTGGCCGATCTTAACGTGCATGGCGCACGTCAGCTCCTCGCCGCAGGCGGCAAGGGAGGACTCGGCAATCTTCACTTCAAGAGCTCAGTGAATCGCGCGCCGCGTCAATTTACGCCGGGAGAACCTGGTCAGTACCGTTCGCTCGAACTGGAGCTGAAGGTGCTCGCTGATGTAGGCCTCCTCGGTATGCCTAATGCCGGCAAGTCCACGCTCATTACGGCCGTCTCCAATGCTCGGCCTAAGATCGCCGACTATCCCTTTACCACGCTGCACCCCCATCTGGGTGTCGTTCGTGTGGGGCCCGAGCAGAGCTTTGTATTGGCCGACGTTCCCGGGCTGATCGAAGGCGCTGCGGAGGGTGCCGGTCTCGGACATTTGTTCCTGCGCCACCTTTCCCGCACGAAAGTGCTGCTGCATGTCATCGATGCGGCGCCTTTGGACGATACGGTCGATCCCTTCGAACAGGCGCATGCACTCGTGGCTGAACTCGAAAAGTACGATCCGGAACTTGCCGCCAAGCCTCGCTGGGTAGTGCTCAACAAGATGGATCTCGTGCCCGAGGAAGAGCGCGACGCATTGGTTGAGAAGTTCCGCTCGGCCTTCGCCCGTGAAGGCGAACCGGTGTTTGCGGTGTCAGCTGCAACGCGTGAGGGTTTGACCACGCTTCTCAATGCGCTTGCTCAGAAGGTCGACGAAGACCGCCGCGCCGAACGCGCGTTTCTCGACGATGAGCGTTTTGATGAAGAGCGGGAGAACGCCGAACCGTACGATCCGGCAGCGCATTGATTCGAACATCAGTTTTAAGTCCGAAAGCCGCATCAAGCCCCGTGTGAGCGGCTTTCCTGTCGTGCAATTTCCATAGGAGAAGACGCCATGGTCGGTCAGGAATCGCTTCTTAAAGAGGCGCGTCGCATTGTTGTCAAGGTTGGGAGCGCATTGGTTACCAATGACGGACGCGGTCTTGATGTTCGTGCGATCGAGCGTTGGGCCGGTCAAATTGCCGCGCTCCGCGCGATGGGCCGCGAAGTGCTCCTGGTGAGCTCTGGCGCTATTGCCGAGGGCGTGCTTCGTATCGGCTGGGAAACTCGACCGACTCGCGTTTGTGAGCTTCAGGCCGCCGCCGCGGTGGGACAAATGGGGCTTGCGCAGGCCTATGAAGAACATTTCGGCCGTCACGGCATCAAGACCGCTCAGGTGCTCCTTACCCACGCCAATCTGGCGGACCGAGAGCAGTATTTGAATGCCCGCATGACGCTCATTGAACTGCTGGGACTCGGCATCGTTCCCGTTATCAATGAGAATGACACCGTGGTGACCGAAGAAATCAAAGTGGGCGACAACGATACGCTGGGCGCTTTGGTGACGAACCTTGTGGAAGCTGATGTGCTCGTGATTCTGACGGATCAGCGAGGTCTTTTCACGGCGGATCCCCGATCCAATCCGGATGCGGAGTTCGTCCAATTTGCTCAAGCCGGTGATCCGGCTTTGGAAAAGATGGCTGGGGGCGCAGCAAGCACGCTCTCCAAGGGCGGCATGATCACGAAGATTCTGGCCGCCAAACGCGCAGCACGTTCGGGCGCGGGCACCATCATTGCTTCCGGCCGAGAAGAAAACGTGCTCGTACGGCTCGCCCAGGGCGAAGCGATCGGCACGCACCTGAGCCCCGCTTCTTCAGTGCTCCATGCCAAGAAGCAGTGGATTGCCGACCATCTGCGGGCGGCTGGCAGACTCGTTCTGGATTCGGGTGCTGTCAGAGCGCTTAAGCGAGATCACACGTCACTCCTTCCGGTCGGCGTGAAAGCCGTGGAGGGCGAATTCAAGCGCGGAGAAATGGTGGTGTGCGTTGACGAAGCCGGCTGCGAGATTGCTCGCGGTCTGGTGGGGTACTCAAGCACTGAAGCCCGCCGCATCTGCCGTGCCCATACCGATGAAGGCATGCAGATTTTAGGCAGCATGGATGCGCCCGAAATGATCCATCGCGACAACTTGGTCGTCCTCTGAAGGTGCGAAAAAGTACAATAACGCGTTGATTCTCAGCCGCTCCCCGCGTTTTGAAATTCCGGAGCGGCATTCCTTTTTTTTAAGCACCCTGGCGGAAGACGCCGCGGCGGGTGCCTCCATTTGATATGCGAGCCCGTTCCTTTTTCATTTCGACTCTCAAAGAAGCGCCGGCCGATGCCGACGTCATCAGCCAGCAGTACATGATTCGCTCCGGCATGATCAAGAAGCTTGCCGCCGGCGTATATACCTACATGCCGCTTGGCCTTCGCGTCATCCGCAAAATTGAAAACATTATCCGCGACGAAATGGTTCGTGCCGGATCGATTGAATTGCTCATGCCGATGGTGCAGCCTGCAGAACTCTGGCAGGAAACCGGGCGCTGGGAGAAGTACGGTCCCGAACTCCTGCGCATCAAAGATCGTCATATGCGCGACTTCGTGCTGCAGCCGACGTCCGAAGAGGTCATCACCGATGTCGCCCGCCAGGAAATCAAGAGCTGGCGTCAGCTGCCGGTGAATTTCTTCCACATTCAGACGAAATTCCGCGACGAGCGCCGTCCGCGTTTCGGAGTGATGCGCGGTCGTGAATTCACGATGAAGGACGCCTATTCGTTTGACCGTGATGAAGCCGGTGCCGGCCTCTCTTACGACAAGATGTATGCGGCCTATCAGCGCATCTTTACCCGTATTGGTCTTGTTTTCCGTGCGGTGCGCGCCGATACGGGCTCTATCGGCGGCTCGCGTTCGCATGAATTCCAGGTGATCGCCAATGCCGGTGAGGACGTCATTGCCTACTGCCCGGATTCGGACTACGCCGCCAACATTGAACTTGCCGACGCATCATCCGTCCTTGACGGCCGCAAAGCGCCGACAGCCGCTTTGGAAAAGCGCGCTACGCCGGGCAAGGAAAAATGCGAGCTCGTGGCGGAATATCTGGGCCTGCCGCTCCTGAGCTGCATCAAGAGCGTCGTGCTTGCTGCGGACCGTACCAATGAAAAAGGCGAGCCGATTCCGGCGAAGATTGTGCTTGTGCTGCTTCGTGCTGACCATGAACTCAACGAAGTGAAGGCTGGCCATATTCCGGAACTCAAGGACGGCTTCCGGTTTGCCACTGACGCGGAAATTCTTGCCGCATTTGGTTCCAAGCCGGGCTACCTTGGGCCGGTCGGCGTGAAGAGCGATATCGCTGTGTATGCTGATAAGACGGCTGCCGACATGTCTGATTTCTGCTGCGGTGCGAACGAGGAAGGCTTCCACTATTCGGGCGTCAACTTTGGGCGAGATCTGCCCGAGCCCGTCGTCATGGATCTGCGCAATGTGGTCGAAGGCGACAAGTCTCCCGACGGCAAGGGCGTTCTGCGTCTGCAGCGCGGCATTGAAGTCGGTCATGTGTTCTTCCTCGGCACGCGCTACAGCGAACCGATGCACGCCACTTTCCTCGATGAAAACGGCCAGCCGAAGCCCATGCAGATGGGTTGCTACGGCATTGGCGTTACCCGCGTGGCGGGGGCGGCGATCGAGCAGCGCCATGACGACAAAGGCATCCAGTGGCCCGACGCCATCGCGCCGTTTGAAGTGGTCATCTGTCCGATGAACTACGCCAAGAGTGAAGATGTTCGCAAGGCGGCTGATGCGCTTTACGAAGACCTGAAGGCGCGCGGTGTTGACGTTATTCTCGATGACCGTGATATGCGTCCGGGCGTGATGTTTGCGGAATGGGAGCTGATCGGCGTGCCGCACCGCGTGGTGATCGGTGACCGCGGTCTGAAGAACGGCGAAATCGAATACGCTGAGCGTACGAATTTGGCCGAAAAGACGATGGTCCCGGTTGCCGATGCGGCAGCCTTCATTGTCGGCCGTATCAAGCGCGACTAAAACGCAGGGATGATGCGCCGATGTGATCGGCGCATACTGAGCCAGCAGCCAATCAATCGGCCTGCAGATTTGGATTCTGCAGGCCGATTTATTTTAGGCGCAGCAAACGGGCAGCCATCACTTGCCGGCAGTATCGTCCACCGGATCGAACGTAATGGTCAGCACGCTTGGAATAGCTTCGCCGCCAGTGGGCTGCGGGAACGGATTACACAGGCGAATGGCACGCAGGACATTGGTATCGTAAGCGGAGAGCCCAGAACTCTTTTTGAGTTCGGGCGAGCCGATTTGTTTGCCGTCGGATTGCAGGCGCACTTGATATTCTGCGACATAACGTCCGCGAGGCGTATTGACCGGAACGTCGAACAAGATGTGCGGGCGGATGCAGGCACGCACTCTGTTGGACCAGGTGGCCAGTGCGGAGCCGGTGAGGCTTCGGCGGAAGTTGCGCTGATCACCTCGAGTGGTGCCCGAGCGCTGCGCATTCGGGTCAATCTTGGCTGCAAGACGAGCGAGTTCGCGTTCACGCGCTTGCTGAGCAATGCGGCGTTTGGCTTGTTCGGCTTCTCGAGCCTGCCGTTCCGCCGCAGCCTTTTGAGCGGCTTCCTGTGCTTGGCGTTCGGCTTCTTCGCGCTTTAACTCTTCAGCGATTCGCTTTGCTTCGGCTTCAGCGGCACGGCGCTCTTCTTCGGCCTTTTTGGCTTCCTCAGCTTTACGTGCTTCTTCGGCCAGACGCGCGGCTTCCTGACGACGGGCTTCTTCGGCCTGACGTTCCTCTTCCGCTCGTTTTGCCTGCTCGGCAAGACGTTCCTGAGCGATGCGCTCTTCTTCTTCGCGGCGAGCCTCTTCGGCTAGACGACGCTGCTCGGCCTCGATAGCTTCCTGACGCATGCGCTCAATCTCTTCGGCGCGGGCGCGCTCCTGCGCAATACGTTCGGCTTCTTGGCGGCGGGCTTCAAGTTCCTCCTGAGCTGCGCGGGCGATCTGCTCCTCTTCAATGCGCTGAGCTTCTTGGGCTTTCTCGCGAGCGATGTCTTCAGGAGTGGGCTGGGCGGGTTCAGGCTGGGCAGTGGGCGGAGGCTCTGCGGGCGGGTTGGGTTCTGGAGCCGCAGCTTTCTGCTCCTGCTGCTCTTCGGTGTCTTTGCTCTTAACTTCCGGAAGCTTTTCAGCAACGCCGGACGGATCGTTGCCGCCGGAAATTTCTTCCGGCGCCCAAAGTTCCGCATAAACGGCCTCCTCGGACGTATTCCATTGGAACGCAGTAAAGAGACCCACAAAGAGCGCGCCGTGCACGGCAACCGAAAGGAGTGCGGCGGGAAACATGTCCCGGCGATCCGCCTGATGCTCTCGATTAAAACCGCTGATGGGTGGCTTGATGCTCATAGAAAAGATCCTTCAATGGGCATCAGCGGGCGGCCGTAGGCCGCTCAACCTTGAGCGAAAGTCCGACGCGCTCAACTTCTGCGCTCTGCAAAAGTTTCATGACGTTCACGACATCTTCGTACCGCACATCCTTATCGGCGGCAATCACCACGGGAACTTTTGCATCCCCGGCCTGCGCAGAACGAACGGCGGCAACCAGTCCAGGCATGTCAGTCGGCTGCATTTCCTTGCCTGCGCGAAGCGACAGACGGCCGTCGGGATAAACGACGACTTCGACCACTTTTTCAGGTGCTTTCGACGCTTTGTTGACGGATGGCAGGTTGACGACGCTCGGATTCACAAAGGGGGCGGCAACCATCAGGATGACGACGAGCACGAGCATCACGTCGATGTAGGGAACGACGTTGATCTCGGCCATCAGGCCGCGGCGGCGGCTTTTGCTGCTGAGAGCCATTGAGAGTTCCTCCGGAATCAGCGCGATTGGCGCTCGAGAATGTTGAGGAATTCTTCGCTGAAGCCGTCAACGCGGTTGGAGAGACGGCCAACGCGGTTGTTGTAGTAGTTGTAGGCGGCGACTGCAGGAATGGCGGCAAAGAGGCCGATGGCAGTGGCTACCAGCGCCTCGGCAATGCCCGGCGCAACAACGGCGAGACTCGCGTTTTCAAGGCTCGAGAGCCCCGTGAAAGCGTTCATGATGCCCCAAACCGTGCCGAAAAGACCGATGTAGGGTGAAGTGGAACCGATGGAGGCAAGCATCGGCAGACCGTTTTCAAGCCGGTCCATCTCACGGGTAAAGACTGCCCGCATAGCGCGGGAGACGCTGTTGACCGTATCGGCAGCTCCGGCCGTTTGACGCTGTTTCATGAATTCGTTCATGCCGGCGGCAAAGATGCGCTCTTCCATGCCGGAAGTGTCGCGGGAGCGGTTGGCCGTGTCGAGCAGTTTCGTGAGTTCCGTGCCGCTCCAAAAACGCGACTCGAAATCGTCGGTTTGACGCATGGCGCGGCGCACGACGAAGAATTTCTGGAAGATGACCGTCCAGCTTGCAAGCGAAAGCACGATCAGAATAGCGAGAACGGCCTTCACGACCAGACTCGCGTTGGCGATGAGCGTGAGGATCGAAAGATCGGCAGTGGTGTTCATAATGGAAAGCTTTGTCGGAATGAATGAACTGGAATTTAGTCGGCAAGGTCGAGCAGCGCGCGGATTTTTTCGTAGAGCGACTCCGGCATTGCAGCCGGCGCCATCGTGCGGCGGCTCACAGCGCCGACGCGCACTTCGCCTTCAGTAATGAGTTCGCTGCCTCGATAAACATTTTGCTCAAAGACGATCGAGGCGCGCCGCAGTGTCTTGATGCGCGTGCGCACGGTCAGGTGGTCTTCGAGCTTGGCGGCTCGACGGTAGCGGATGGCCACACTTACGGCAACAAAAAGGACGCCGTCGGGATCGGTGAGCGAATTCGCCTGCGCGACTTTGAGCTCCTTGAGGAGGTTCGAGCGGGCGCGCTCCATGAATTTGAGGTAGTTGCTGTGATAGACGATGCCGCCGGCATCGGTGTCTTCCCAGTAAACCTCAACAGGGAATTCGGCTGTGAATTCTGGCATGAGGAGAAATGCGTTTCGAAGGCTCCAGTCTGGCAGAAGGCTTTTGCGGGCATTCGGACTGCTGGAGCGGAAAATTTGGATTCGAAGACCATACGAGCAGCATCAGCGGAAGCGCTTCAAATCGTGTTCCACAGTGCATTTATCCCGCCGTCGTTCGAGTGATCCCGTAGTATAGGTGCTCTTCAGCAGCTGTTGACCTGTAGGAGCGTCGACGGCAAAAAATCGCAAAAGATTGCTGTACTGAAGCAGGTCTGCGAAAGTCTGTTTCAGATGGATAGGAGAACACAAATTGACCCAAGGCCGGAGATCGATAAACGACCATGCGTCCGCGTTGACGGCTAAGACCGATCCTGCGCACAGTCTTTTCAGTCGACGTGCCGTTTGGGCGGCTGCTGCCGCAGTGCTCGTGTTTGCGGCGTTGCTTTTTACGCTTCCGGATGTTACCAACAATCCGCGGCCGCTTGCTGAGTACGGCGAAAAGACGCTTTTTACAGCGTTTGGCGGCAGAAGTCCGCGGACGCTTGATCCGCAGCGGTCATATTCGAGTGATGAAACGGCCTATACCTATTCCATCTATGAGCCGCCTTACCAGTACGCCTATCTGAAGCGGCCCTATGAGCTCGAGCCCCGCACGGTTGAAAAGGTGGCCGAGCCAAAGTACTTCGACAAAAGTGGAAAGGAGCTGCCGGCGGATGCCGATCCGGAAGCGGTGGCGGAGTCCCGCTATGTGCTTAAGATCCGCCGAGGCATTTTTTATGCGCCGCATCCGGCCTTTGCCAAAGATGAAAAGGGCGCTTTTCGCTACCACCATCTGGATGCGGACTTGGCAGCCCGCGTGCGCAGTCCTTTTGATCTGCCTGAAGCGGGCACACGAGAGCTCACGGCTGCAGACTACGCCAACGGCATTCGCCGTATTGCAAGTCCTCAGGTGGTGAGCCCGATTTACGGCACGATGAGTTCACGCATTGTGGGTTTTCCCGATTTTAAAAAGCGGCTTGACGCCAAGTGGCGGGCCATGCGTGAGGCCGGCGCCTCTGAAGAGACATTTTTTGATCTGATGGCAGAACCCCTTGAGGGGGTACAGGTCATTGACGACCATACATTGGAAATCCGCATTCACGGCAAAGACCCCCAATTTGCCTATTGGCTCGCAATGACCTTTTTCGCGCCGATGCCGCAGGAAGCAGAGCGCTTTTATGCACAGGCGGGATTGCGAGCCAACAACGTATCGCTCGATACCTGGCCTGTCGGCACCGGAGCCTTTCGTATGCAGACCTTCCGCGAAAATCGCCTGCATGTGCTCGAACGGAATCCGCTTTATAAGCACGGTTTTTATCCCTGCACGGGTGAGCCCGACGATGAGAAAAAAGGCCTCCTAAAGGACTGCGGCAAACCTCTGCCGCTCGTTGACCGCGTGGTTTTTGAAGTGGAAAAAGAAGCCATGCCGCTGCAGTCGAAATTTTTGGCGGGGTATTACGACAGTCCGTTTATCGATCGAGTCGATACGGGGCTCGGCTATTTGGTCGCAATGGATGACGATCCGGACAAGGCGGCGCTTTACGGCGGCCGCGGACTGCAGTTTCCTAAAACCGTGATGGCTGGACTTTGGTATCTGGGATTTAATTGGCTCGATCCCGTTGTGGGCGGCGGATCAACCCCGGAAGAAGCTGAGCGGCATCGCGCGCTGCGCCAGGCGATTTCAATCGCGGTCGATTGGGAGGAAAATATTGCCATCTTCCAGAAAAACCAAGGCATGCCGGCACATGGACCGATTCCGCCCGGTCTCTTTGGCTGGCGGGCTGACGGTCCGGAAGCTTTTAATCCTGTGGTGTATGAAAAGCACAATCAGCAGGTGATCAGAAAGCCGATTGAACGGGCCAAAGAGCTGCTTGCCAAAGCCGGGTGGCCTGACGGGCGCAATGCTCAGACGGGTGAGCCTTTAGTGCTCTTTTTTGACTATCAGAATGCCGCGCAGGGGTCGAGCGCCTATCTGGAGTGGTACCAGCGGCAGTTTAAAAAACTCGGTATTCAGCTTGAGATCCGTGCCACCGATTACAACCGCTTCCAAGAAAAAATGAGCAAGGGGGCCGCGCAAATCTTCTTCTGGGGATGGAACGCCGATTATCCGGATGCGGAAAATTTCCTTTTTCTCTTTTACGGTCCCAATGGCAAGGTGGCGCATGAGGGAGAGAATGCGGCCAACTATGAGAATCCGGCATTTGACCAGGCTTTCCGTGAAATGCGGCTCTTAGAAGACGGGCCGCAGAAGGCTGCGCTCATCGACCGAATGGTTGAGATTCTGCAGCAGGATGCCCCCATTCTCTTTGGCTATTTCCCGCCGGCCGCAGCGGCTTATCAGTCCTGGGTTGAAAATGCCAAGCCTTCCGGATTGGTACAGAACGCGCTGCAGTACTACGACGTTGATGCAGATCTTCGGCTGGCGAAAATTCGGGAATGGAATCGTCCTGTGCTTTGGCCGCTTGCTGTTATTGCGCTTGGGATCGGACTCCTCGTTTGGGGAGCTCTTGCAGTGCTCGCTCGCCGACAGGCCAGGCGCCTGCGGCCGCTGAAGTCGAATGGAAGGAGCCGCTGATGATCAACTATTTGCTTCGCCGCGTGGTCTACGGCATTTTGATTCTGCTTGGCGTCAATCTCATCACGTTCGTGCTCTTTTTTGCCGTTAATACGCCCGACGACATGGCGCGGCTCAATTTGGGCGGCCGCCGCGTGACGGCTGATGCCATTGAGGCTTGGAAAGCGGCGCGCGGTCTCGACAAACCGCTCTTCATCAACACAGCGGCCGAGGGTGTGCAAAAAATAACGGACACGGTTTTCTTTGAGCGAAGCGTGCCGCTCCTTTTCTTTGATTTCGGCCGCAGCGACTCGGGCCGCGATATCGGCTACGAAATTTCAACCCGCATGTGGCCCTCTCTGGCGCTTGCCGTACCGACTTTTCTGCTCGGCCTCATCGTGATGGTAGCCTGGTCGCTTTTGGTGGTGCTTTTTCGCCGAACGAGGGTGGAGGCGGCAGCCATTGGGCTCTCTGTCTTTCTGATGTCCATTTCCTCGCTCTTTTACATCATTGTGGGCCAGTGGCTCTTTTCAAAGCTGATGCGGCTTTTCCCCATTTCAGGATGGGCGGACGGCTGGGGATGCACGGCATTCTTGGTGCTGCCGGTGCTGATTGCGCTCTTTTCGCGTTTGGGAAGCGATACGCTCCTTTATCGAGCGATGTTTCTCGAGGAAATCGGCCGCGACTATGTTCGTACGGCACGCGCCAAGGGGTTATCTGAAGGCGCAGTACTGCGGCGTCATGTGCTCCGAAATGCTGCGCTTCCCATCATCACCTCGTCGGTAGCGGTGATTCCAATGCTTTTTATGGGAAGCCTCATTATGGAAAGCTTCTTCGGCATTCCCGGGCTGGGGAGCTATACGATCGACGCTTTGGGGGCACAGGACTTTTCCGTCGTACGCACGATGGTTTTTCTCGGCACCTTCGCCTACATCATCGGCTTGATTGCTACCGATATTGTTTATGCCTGGGTGGATCCGCGCATCCGACTCGCTTGATGCGCTCAAGGCTCTCTCAGGACTCGTCAGAACACCGCTCAATTCGTCATGCTTCCTGTTTTCCTTCCGACTGACTTTGTTGCGTGGGGGCTTTTCGTCCTCCTCATATTGGCCGTCCGTCATGTTCGCCGATCGCCGGAATTGGCTCGCCGCTGGCGCATGGTTTTTGCGAGGCCTTCTGCAGCAGCCTCGGCTGCCGTACTGGCGATTTTTCTGCTGACGGCGCTCATGGACTCCATTCATTGGCGCGACGCACTGCCGCCGGCGGATGCCTCAGACGCCGCAAGTGCCGTGCAGGCGTACTCTCCGGAGGTGAAGTCCCTTTTGGATGTTGTGATACTGGAGCGCCTTAAAGCGGCAGGGGATGAGCGCAGCTATTCCATGCCTTTTGCGCTTCGCGAATTCGACAAGACGACGGTTTTTAAAGACGGACATGCCGTACGTGATTTCCAGCCGCTCAAAAATGCGGGGAAACTCTTTGGGCACCGTACAAGGACATTTGAATTGGTAAAGGGAACGCTGATTGCCGCAATCGCGGGCGGTGTTACAGCCTTTCTCGCGTGGATTTTCACGGCTTTGGCGATAGCCCGCCGGCGAAACGCGACCTTCACGCAGACGCTCATGGTGATGCGAAACCGAGACGGGCGTTTCCCGTGGAGACCGGCCATGCTTGTCTTTACAGTCGCTTGGCTGCTGATGGTCTGGCTTATCCTGATTTGGCCCAACTGGCATGTTTTCGGTACGGATGCAGTTGGCAACGACGTGCTTTATGAAGCGGTCAAAAGTGTTCGAACGGCGGTGGTGATCGGTTCGCTCGCAACGCTCGCGACGCTGCCGTTTGCGCTGACGCTCGGAATTGCCGCAGGCTATTTCCGCGGGTGGGTGGACGATGTCATTCAGTATGTTTATACGACGATCTCCTCTATTCCAAGCGTGCTCCTCATCGCGGCATCCGTACTGATGGTGCAGGTGTTCCTCGATAAGCACCCAGAGCTCTATCAAACCAGTCTCGAACGCGCGGATCTGCGGCTGATGCTGCTCGCGGTCATCATCGGCATGACTGGCTGGGCTACGCTCGCGCGGCTTTTGCGGGCTGAAACGATGAAACTCTCCACGCTCGACTTCGTGTCAGCGGCTAAAGCCTTGGGCGTGAAGCCTTTTGCGGTGATGCGGCGCCATATTCTGCCCAATGTGATGCACATCGTTCTGATCGTTACGGTGCTCGACTTTTCCGGCATTGTGCTCTATGAGGCCGTGCTTTCTTATGTCGGCGTGGGGGTGGATCCCACCATGCATTCCTTCGGCACCATGATTAATTCAGCCCGCAGCGAACTGTCGCGCTCTCCCATGATTTGGTGGAATCTTCTCGCCAGCTTTCTCTTCCTTGTGACGCTGGTGCTCTCGGCCAATATTTTTGCTTCTGCCGTTCGAGATGCCTTTGATCCTCGTGCCGCGGGCCGTGGCCACGCTTGATGGAGGGGTGCTGATGAATATCCAAAGTGAACCGTCGCTGTTATCGGTCGACCGCCTGACGATAGATCTGCCGCTCTCGGGCGGCGTGCTTCACCCTGTGCGCGGCGTGAGTTTCACCGTACGCCGCGGTGAAGCGCTGGCGCTTGTGGGGGAATCGGGCTGCGGCAAAAGCCTTACTGCGATGGCGCTGATGCGGCTGCTGCCCGAGGATGCTCAAGTGCCTTCGGGGACGGTGACGCTCGAGGGACGAGAGCTCTTGTCCCTCACTGAGCAAGAAATGGAGCGCGTCCGCGGGGCAGGCATTGCCGTGATCTTTCAGGAACCGGCAACGAGCTTTAACCCCGTGATGACGGTGGGCGATCAGGTGGCGGAAATGATCCGCAAGATCGGAAGAGCGTCGTGTAGGGAAAGAGTGTAGATCTCGGTGGTCG
>OJUG01003777.1_pt1 | contig 13134 bp, 9 predicted proteins | sample 1599841 | NCBI WGS metagenome assembly OJUG01 (sample SAMN04168659, study PRJEB22393) | human gut metagenome | biome: human gut microbiome; feature: stool | host: Homo sapiens | collected 2014-05-12 | reverse complement strand
GATAGCCTGCACCGGACGGTTGATCGTCGAATAGACGAGCGCCCGGTTGAAGTAAGAAGGGATATACGTGGAGTCGCATTCGATCGACTTGTCGAAATCGGCCAGCGCCTCATCGTATTTTTTCTGGGCCATGTAGAGCATCCCGCGGCGGCTGTAAGCCAAAGGACTCTCCCGGTTGGTCCGGATCGCGGTGTTATAATCCTCGTAAGCGCGCGTCGTGTCCTTCATCATCAGGTAGGAGGTGCCCCGGTTGACATAGGCGTCGACCACCTTGTTATCGAAACGGATAAAGGTGGTGAAATCCTCCACCGCTTTTTCGAACTGCTGGCTGAGCAGGAAGGTCACACCCCGGCTGAAATAGGGATCGGGGCGGTCCGGGCGCAGGTCGATCGCCACCTGGAAATCTTTCAGTGCGTCGTCGTAATTGCCCAGCCGCGAACGGGTGATCGCCCGGTATTGGTAAGCGGCCGTAAAAACGGGGTTGTTCTCGATCGCATAGGAAAAATCCTGTTCCGCCCCGAGCAGGTCGTCGAGGTTGTATTTGGCGATGCCGCGCAGGAAATAGCCCTCGTAGGCCTTCTCATCCACCTTCAGCAATACGTTCAGCGTTTCGATCGCATCGCGGAATTTGTTATCTATAATGTAGCTCCTGCCCACATAGAAAAAGTAATGCTTATCGAGTTGGGCCGACGCCTTATGGACGCCTCCCAGCGACACGAAAAACAGGAGAATGAGGAGAGATTTACGCATGCGGCCGTAGTATAACGGGGTGCAAGATAATCATTCTGCGCCAGAATACAGCGAACAAACACCCCCAATTCGTTTTACAAGGAACGGCATAAGCCGATGATTAGTATAATTTGGGGCACAGGAAGCCGCTAAAGATAAAATTTAAACCGAATGATCCACATTACAGAAAAGTTACGTACCTTTGAAAGCAATTTTGCGCTGAAATCCTGCTACTGAATAACAAATGAAAAAAGTAGATGTTGTTTTAGGCTTACAATGGGGCGACGAAGGCAAAGGCAAGGTCGTCGACGTGCTCACACCGGCTTATCAGGTGATCGCCCGCTTCCAGGGGGGACCCAATGCAGGCCACTCACTCCATTTTGAAGGCAAAAAATACGTATTGCACACGATCCCGTCGGGTATTTTCCGCGAAGGCTCGATCAATATCATCGGCAACGGCGTAGTGATCGATCCGGTGATTCTCTCCGAAGAGATCGCCAAACTGGAGAAAGACGGCGTCGACGTACAGGGCAAGCTGCTGATCTCGAAAAAAGCGCACCTGATCCTGCCTACTCACCGCATCATCGATGCGGCGTCGGAAGCCTCGAAAGGCAAGACGAAGATCGGTTCGACGCTCAAAGGCATCGGCCCGACCTATATGGATAAAACGGGCCGCAACGGCCTGCGCGTCGGGGACATCGTCTCGGGCGAATTCGAGGAACGTTACGGACGCCTCAAGGAGAAACACATCGAACTGCTCAAACAATACGATTTCCCGTACGACATCTGCGACTACGAAAAAGAGTGGCTCGCCGGGATCGAAAACCTCAAGCGTTTCCGCTTCATCGACAGCGAACACGTGGTGAACTCGCTGCTCCAAGAGGGCAAAGCGATTCTCGCCGAAGGCGCGCAAGGCTCGATGCTCGACATCGATTTCGGTACCTATCCGTTCGTCACCTCGTCCAATACGCTCTGCGCAGGGGTCTGCACCGGTCTGGGTGTCGCGCCGTCGCGGATCGGCAACGTCTACGGTATCTTCAAAGCTTACTGCACCCGCGTGGGCAGCGGTCCTTTCCCCACCGAACTGTTCGACGAGGACGGCGAGAAAATGCGCCAGATCGGACAGGAGTTCGGCGCGACCACCGGCCGTCCGCGCCGCTGCGGCTGGCTCGACATGGTAGCCCTCAAATATTCGGTGATGATGAACGGCGTCACGGAGCTGATCATGATGAAGGCCGACGTACTCAACGACTTCGACACGCTGAAAGTGGCCGTAGCCTACAACGTAAACGGCAAGGAGACGTCCGAATTTCCGTACGAGGCAAGCGAAAAGATCGTCCCGGTTTACAAGGAATTCAAGGGGTGGAACTGCGACATCAACAAGCTGCGCCGCTACGACGAATTCCCCGCCGAACTGAAAAACTACATCGAATTCATCGAACAGGAGACCGGCGTTCCCGTCAAGATCGTTTCAGTCGGCCCCGACCGCGAAGAGACGATCGTGCGATAAACACGACCGATTGTTCTATTTCACAAAAGACAACCATTTTCAAATGGTTGTCTTTTTTTGCATAACTCCCTGAAAATTTCATATCTTTAGAGTGCCAGCTGTTATGTCGAACATTAAAAAACTACCCAACCATGCGTCATTCGATCCGGCAACGCTTGCTCATGCCCGTGCTGTTCGTCAGCCTTCTCCTCGCTTCCTGCGGCAAAGACAACCCCACCCCGACCCCGGCTCCCCCTGCTCCCGATCCCGGAACGTCTACCGAAGTCCCGCTCAAGACACAACGAATCAACCGGTTCATCGTCGCAGCGATGCAGTACCGTTATCTATGGAACTCAGGCCTGCCTTCGGAGATCGACATCACCTCAGAAAGCGATCCGGCCGCACTCTTCAAGCGGCTCAGAAACCCGCAAGATTCCTGGTCGGTTCTAAGCGACAATGTCCAGCAGACCCAAGGCGAATTTACCAATGAAACCCGCTCGTACGGCTACGAACTCACTTTCGGAAAATTCAACAATTCGGAAAACATGTTCGCAGTCGTCCTGTTTACCTATCCGGACTCCCCGGCCGCCAAAGCGGGCATCAAACGGGGGGACATTTTCATGCGTGTGAACAACATGGACATCACCATGAACACGTACACCAATTTTTACAGGTTCCCCAACGTATCCCTGCAATACGGACACCTCGAAGGAAACACGATCTACCCGGCGAGCAAAACAGTGACTCTCACCGGAACAGAAATGTATCTGGACCCCGTGATCGATTACTCGGTAATCGACCGGGCAGGCCACAAAATAGGCTACCTCTGTTACAGCGGCTTCGTCTCCAAATCGATCGGCAGGCTGAAGGAGGTCTTTTCTACGTTTCAACAGCAGCAGGTCACCGACATCATACTCGACCTCCGCTACAACCCCGGCGGTGAAGTGTCGACCATGGCCAAACTGTGCAGCATGTTGGCCCCGAAATCCGCAGTAGAGAGTCACTCGGTCCTCCAGACCCGGATTTACAACAAAGAGTACACGGAATACCTGCGACAGACGGGGACCGACATGAGCGACTATTTCGATCCGTCCGTCGCCGTAAACCTCAACGGACTGCCGTTGTACACCCTGACGGGAAGCGGTACCGCTTCAGCATCGGAATCCCTGATTCTATGCCTGAAACCTTATATGTCCGTTAAGCAAGTCGGCTCGTCCACCGCCGGAAAATATTGCGGCGGCAGCCTTCTCCAGCCTGCAGTACAGCAAGGCGGACAGCTCGTACCGGACCCGGAAATCGGCAACTGGCTGCTCTACCTGATGATGTTCAAAATCGCCGACGTACACGGCCAAACGATCTCACCGTCCGGACTATATCCGGACATCTGGGCCTCATCGCTGACTTTGCCCGAACTGAAACTGCCGTTGGGCGACCCCCTCGATCCGTTTATGGCGAAAGCCATCGCTTCCATCACAGGACAGCCTGTTCCGGCCCGGATAGAAACGAAATCCGCGAGTCCGGAATTCACACTACTACCCGAACTTACGGGAAAAACCGGCACGCTTTCCGCCATGTTGATCGATTCGACCGTTATGATACCCGTGGTTAGCGCTTCGCACTGACAGAAATCGAATCCAAAAATGAGGGGAACCGCCTTCAGAAGGCGGTTCCCTCATTTTGTCCCGCAGACGAAAGAATTTGGAGATACGTTTCATTTTCGTCCGAAACCGGCGGTTTTTCCGATAAAAATCATAATTTTGTAAAGTTTTGTCCGGCGCACCTCCGGAGCGGAATCTAAACAAAATCTAATAACTAAATACGATCCATAATGAAGAAAACGTTGAAAATCGTCGTCCTGGCCAAACAGGTGCCGGACACCCGCAACGTGGGGAAAGACGCCATGAAGGCCGACGGCACGGTGAACCGCGCCGCGCTTCCGGCTATCTTCAACCCCGAAGACCTCAACGCACTGGAGCAAGCCCTCGTGCTGAAGGACATGTTCCCCGGCAGCACGGTGGAGATCCTGACGATGGGCCCGGGCCGCGCCGCCGAAATCATTCGCGAAGGCATGTACCGCGGAGCCGACGGCGGCGTACTGCTTTCCGACCGTAAATTCGCAGGCTCGGACACGCTGGCCACCTCATACGCCCTGTCACGGGCCATCCTCAACATGAAGCCCGACATCATCGTCGCAGGCCGGCAGGCCATCGACGGCGATACCGCACAAGTCGGTCCGCAGGTGGCTGAAAAATTGGGTTGGCCGCAAATCACTTACGCCGAAAAGATCGTAGGCGTCGAGGGTGACGAACTGGTAATCAAACGCCGGCTGGAACACGGTATCGAAACCGTAGCTTGCCCGTTGCCGCTGGTGATGACCGTCAACGGATCGGCTCCCGAATGCCGTCCGCGCCATGCCAAACTGGTTATGAAATGCAAATACGCCAAAACCGCGAGCGAGATGCAGGAAGCTCAGGAAGACTACACCGACCTGCGCTCGGAACGGCCCTACCTCAACATCAACGAGTGGAGCGTAGCCGACATCGATGCCGACGACCAGCAACTGGGACTCACCGGCTCGCCGACGAAGGTCAAGAAGATCGACAACGTGGTATTTGCCGCCAAGGAGGCGAAAAGACTCACCGCCGACGACCGCGACATCGACTCGCTGATGCAGGAACTGATCGCCAGCCACACGCTGGGATAGGCTAACCCCAACCGCTAAAAATCAAAACAGATGAACAACATATTCGTATATTGTGAGATAGAGGACGGCAAAGTGGCCGATGTGTCGCTGGAGTTGCTGACCAAAGGCCGGGTATTGGCCGACACGCTCGGCTGTGAGCTCGAAGCGCTCGCCATCGGATCCAAACTCGACGGCATCGAAAAAGAACTGGCCCAGTACGGTGCCGACACGATCCATATCGCTGATGCCGAGTGCCTCACCCCGTACCGGACCCTGCCCCACGCCGCAATCATCTGCGGCATTTTCAAAGAAGAACAACCGCAGATCGCACTGTTCGGCGCTTCGCCGGTGGGCCGCGATTTGGGTCCCCGTGTTTCATCGGCCCTGCACAGCGGCCTGACGGCCGACTGTACGAGCCTCGAAATCGGCCCGCACACCGACAACAAGAGCGGCAAAGTCTATGAAAACCTCCTCTACCAGATTCGTCCGGCTTTCGGCGGCAACATCATCGCAACGATCATCAACCCGGACTGCCGTCCGCAGATGGCTACCGTACGCGAAGGCGTGATGAAAAAAGAGGTCGCCAAAACCCCGGGCAAAGGAGTCGTCAAAAAGGTGGATCACAAGAAATACACTTCGGACGCCGATTTCGTCGTACGCATCATCGAACGCGAAATGGAAGAGCGCAAGATCAACATCAAGGGAGCGCCGGTGATCATCGCCGGAGGTTACGGCATGGGCTGCAAGGAGAACTTCGCGCTGCTGCACGAACTGGCCGAAGTGCTCGGCGGCGAGGTGGGCGCATCCCGCGCAGCAGTGGATGCAGGCATGGCCGACCATGCCCGCCAGATCGGACAGACCGGCGTGACGGTACGTCCGAAACTCTACATCGCCTGCGGCATCTCGGGTCAGATCCAGCACACGGCCGGCATGGACGGCTCGTCGATGATCATCTCGATCAACACCGATCCGGAAGCGCCGATCAACAAAATCGCCGACTACGCGATCATGGGCGACGTAATGGAAGTGGTACCCAAGATGATTAAGTATTACAAACAAAACTCGAAATAACAGCGATCATGGCTAATTTCTTTTTAGATAATAAAGACCTCCAGTTCCACCTGAATCATCCGTTGATGAAAAAAATCGTGGAACTCCGGGAGAGAGGTTACGCCGACAAAGGCAAATACGATTACGCCCCCGTGGACTTCGAGGACGCCATGGACAGCTACCGCCGCGTAATGGAAATCTGCGGCGAAATCTGCGGCGACGTACTGGCTCCGAATGCCGAAGGCGTCGACCACGACGGTCCCAAAGTGGTCGACGACCATGTGGTATACGCTCCGGGCACGGCACAGAATATCGAAGCGCTGAACCAAGCCGGATTGTTCGGTATGACCATTCCGCGCCAATACGGCGGACTGAATTTTCCGCTGCCGCTCTTCGCGATGGCCAATGAAATGGTAGCGCGTGCCGACGCCGGATTCGAAAACATCTGGGGCTTGCAGGACTGCGCCGAAACTCTCAACGAATTCGCCTCGGAAGAGATCAAAGCCCAATACCTTCCCCGCGTTTGCGCCGGCGAAACCTGCGCGATGGACCTCACTGAGCCCGATGCCGGCAGCGACCTGCAGGCCGTGATGCTCAAAGCGCACTGGGACGAGGAGAAACAAACCTGGCTGCTGAACGGGGTGAAGCGTTTCATCACCAACGGCGACGGTCATATCTCGCTGGTACTGGCCCGCTCCGAGGAGGGGACGAGCGATGCCCGCGGCCTGTCGATGTTCGTCTATGACCGCGCGCACATGGCCGTCAAAGTACGCCGCATCGAGAACAAATTGGGTATCAAAGGATCGCCCACCTGCGAACTGGTCTTCACGAACGCTCCGGCCGAGCTGGTCGGCGATCGCAAAATGGGCCTGATCAAATACGTGATGTCGTTGATGAACGCCGCCCGTTTGGGGATCGGCGCACAGTCGACCGGCCTGTCGGAAGCGGCCTACCGCGAAGCGCTCAAATATGCGCACGAGCGCCAGCAGTTCGGCAAGCCGATCATCGAATTCCCGGCTATTTTCGAGATACTGTCGGTCATGAAAGCGAAACTCTACGCTTCGCGTGCGATGCTGTACGAAACGACGCGCTTCGTCAGCATTTACAAAGAGTACACACATATCAGCAAGGAGCGTAAACTCGAACCGGAAGAACGCGCCGAAATGAAGGAGTACACGCGTCTGGCGGACGCTTTCACCCCGCTGCTGAAACTGATGTCGAGCGAATACTGCAACCAGCTCGCTTACGACGCGATCCAGATTTTCGGCGGTTCGGGCTACATGAAAGACTACCCGATCGAACGCATCTACCGCGACGCCCGTATCACGAATATCTACGAAGGCACCTCGCAATTGCAGGTCGTGGCGGCGATTCGTCACGTCACCACCGGCACCTACCTCGCCAAGATGAAGGAATACGAGACGCTGGACTATGCCCCGGAACTGGAAAACACCTATAAGAGACTGGTTTCCATGCGTGAGCAGTATGAAAAGGCCGTTGAAAAAGTGACCGCCACCGGCGACAACGAAGTGATTGACTTCCATGCACGCCGCATGGTCGAAATGGCCGGGCACATTATCCTGAGCCACCTGTTGCTGCAACAGGCCTCTATCGACGAGGAGTACCGCAACGCGGATTACGACCCCGAAAACGCCTATACGGTGCCCTATATGCTCTGCACCACCGGCATCATCTACAACACGACGATGGTGGACGAGGCCCCGGCCAGCTGGGCCGACCTGTGGGATGAGCAGTACGCGGGCAATATCCTGATGTTCAACAACAGCCGCGATGCCTACGCCATCGGTGCGTTCAAGAGCGGAAACAGCATCAACCCCCAGACCACCGAAGAGGTGGACGCTGTGGTGGAGGAGCTGAAGGCTCAGAAGCCGCTGGTACAGGCCTACGTCATGGATGAGATCTTCGATAAGATGATCGGCGGCGAGGCGGCGGTCGGCGTCTACTACTCCGGCGACGCCATCACCATGATCGACGACAACCCCGATCTGGCCTGGGTGTTCCCGGAGGAGGGGACGGTGCTGTCGGTGGACAGCATGGCCATCCCCGCCGCCAGCGAGCATCAGGAAGCCGCTGAGATGTTCATCAACTTCATGTGTGAGCCGGACATCGGCAAGGCCAATGCGGAGTATATCGGCTACACCACCCCCATGCAGGCGGTATGGGATATTCTGGACGAAGATCTCAAGTACAGCGAGATCGCCTATCCCTCCGAGGAGATCGCGGCCAAGGAGAAGGTCTTTACCGCGCTGAGCGATGAGGTCAACAGCGAGCTGGACGTGAAGTGGAGCGAGATGAAGAGCTACGACGAGGGCGGCAGCGGGTATCTGTTCCTGATGCTGCTGGCGGCGATGCTGGCTCTGGCCTGCTTCAATATCTGGCGCAAGGTGCGCAGGAAAACGCGCAATATGTATTGAACCTGAGGGGGCTGTGCGGAGTCGTACAGCCCCTTTTTATAAGGAAAGGGAAAGAATATGAGTGAATACAGAAGCTATACGGAGCAGATGACCGTGCTGGACGGCGACAGCGACTTCCGCCGCTGCCTGAAGCCCAGCGCCCTGTTCCGGTATGTGGAACAGGTGTCGGCAGACCACGCCCGGGCTTACGGCATGGACCACGCCTTTTTCAGGGAGCGCCGCAGCGCATTCCTCGTGGGCAAGCAGGCCCTCAGGGTCTGGCGGATGCCGGGCCGTGCGGAGAAGATCAACCTGACCACGGCCTGTGAGGCGTTCAAGAAAGGCACGATGAAACGGCTGACTACCATCACCAGCGAAACAGGGGAGAAGCTGGCCCTCGTGGACTGCCGCTGGATGATCGTGGATACTGAGACAGGGCGCATCCTGCGCACCCCCGGCTGGACGATGCCGGACTTCCAGAACGACGACCTGCCCGAAGAACTGCCCCAGATCGTCCACAAGAGCCAGCCGCTGACGGCGGCAGGGGAGCGCCGCGCCAGCTACTCCATGTGTGACCTCAACGGCCATATCAACAACTCCCTCTATCTGGACATCGCCTGCGACGCCCTGCCGCAGGAGGTCGTGGAGTCTGCGCCGCTGTCCTTCGCTTCCATCAAGTACCACCGTGAAGTGCCGATGGGCCAGAGTGTGCAGGTGTTCTATGCCCCCTCAGGAAACGGCTGGTATCTGCTGGGCCGGAGGGAGGAGCACGCAGCCTTTGAGTGCTATCTGGAATTCGGCGGGTCTGTCACAGAATCTTTACAAAAATAATTACAAAGAAATTACAAAAAACTATTGCAAAAGTCCTTCAAAAGAGTTACAATATGGTTACAGAGAGGGCAAGACCCTTCTGGATCATGAAATCTTTTTCTTCTTGTTTTTTGGAATATCGGGTGTCCGCCATCCTCCTCCGGCTGTTCTCCTTCGCAGCTGCCGGCCGACACCGCACAGGCGATATTCCGCTTCGTGTGCAAAAGAGCCCGTCTGGTTTCAGACGGGCTTTTTTGCGTCCGAAAATCCGGAAAAATCGGCCCACAGCGAGGGAAAGTATGACCTTAGGTCAATTTGCCTGTTTTTCTGCAAAGGACATTTATAAAGTTTGGCGGGGCAGGGGTTTGTATTCCGCGTGGGTTTGTGGTAAAGTATATACAATCAATTCCTAAGTCGAAAACATGAAATTGTTTTGATGTTGTTTGATATGATCCGCTGCGGATGCGTTAAGAGAAAAGGAGTTTGAATATGGCTTATTTTTACGAAGAACCCTCCCGTACCTTTGGCGAGTACCTGCTGGTGCCGGGCTACTCTTCTGCTGAGAATGTCCCCACGGCTGTCAGCCTCAAGACCCCGCTGGTCAAGTACCGCAAGGGTGAGGAGAACTGCCCGCTGGAAATGAATATCCCCATGATCAGCGCCATCATGCAGTCTGTCTCCGGCGATAAGCTGGCCATCGCGCTGGCCCGCCAGGGCGGCGTCTCCTTCATCTACGGCTCCCAGAGCATCGAGAACGAGGCCGCTATGGTCCGCCGCGTCAAGAGCTTCAAGGCCGGTTACGTCGTTTCCGACTCCAACCTGGCCCCCACTGCCACCCTGCACGATGTGCTGGAGCTGAAAGCCCGCACCGGCCACTCCACCATTGCCATCACCGCCGACGGCACTCCCAACGGCAAGCTTCTGGGCATCGTGGCCTCCCGCGATTACCGCGTCAACCACACCCCCGATGACGCTCCTGTTACCACCTTTATGACCCCCATCGAGAAGCTGGTCACTGCCCCGGAGAACACCTCCCTGCACGACTGCAACAACATCATCTGGGACAACAAGATCAACACCCTGCCTCTGGTGGATGCCGAGGGCAACCTGAAGTATATCGTCTTCCGCAAGGACTACGATTCCCACAAGAAGAATGCCAACGAGCTGCTGGACAAGAATAAGAGCTACGTCGTCGGTGCCGGCATCAACACCCGCGACTACGCCCAGCGCGTGCCTGCTCTGGTGGAGGCCGGTGTGGATGTCCTCTGCATCGACTCCTCTGAGGGCTACTCCGAGTGGCAGAGCCGCACCATCGGCTGGATCCGTGAGCACTACGGCGACACCGTGAAGGTGGGCGCAGGTAATGTGGTGGATGCCGAGGGCTTCCGCTTCCTCGCAAAGGCTGGCGCTGACTTCGTGAAGATCGGCATCGGCGGCGGCTCCATCTGCATCACCCGCGAGACCAAGGGCATTGGCCGTGGTCAGGCTACCGCTGTCATCGAGGTCGCCAAGGCCCGTGACGAGTACTACAAGGAGACCGGCATCTATGTGCCTATCTGCTCCGACGGCGGCATCGTCCACGACTACCACATCACCCTTGCACTGGCTATGGGCGCGGACTTCGTCATGCTGGGCCGCTACTTCGCCCGCTTCGACGAGAGCCCCACGAACAAGGTGCGTATCAATGGCCAGTATATGAAGGAGTACTGGGGCGAAGGCTCCAACCGCGCCCGCAACTGGCAGCGCTATGACCTCGGCGGCTCCACCAAGCTGAGCTTCGAGGAAGGTGTGGACAGCTATGTTCCTTACGCCGGTCCGCTGGCCGACGGCGTCCAGACCACCCTGTACAAGGTCAAGAGCACCATGTGCAACTGCGGCGCACTCTCCATCCCCGAACTGCAGCAGAAGGCCAAGCTGACTGTCGTTTCCTCCACCTCCATCGTGGAGGGTGGTAGCCACGACGTCGTGCTGAAGAATGCGACCCCGAACATCATCAACGGCTGAATCTGAAATGTCAAAGCACCCGCAGCACGGAAAGGCGCTGCGGGTGCTTTTTGCATATCCGGACGGCATCGATGCCCGTGATTCATCCAAGGACAGAAGAGCACTGCCGGAGGTGCTGGTAAAGATTTCGTAAAAAACATTTTTTCTTTCTGTCGTCATTTTTTGCCAAAACCTCTTGCGTCTGCCCGCCAAAGATGCTATAGTGGTACAAACATCCTGTCATGACAGGACGAAACGCGCGGCAGCGCAGAGTTTGTTTGGCTGCACCCGCCGCAGGGGTGCGCGGAAAAAAGAGAGGAAACTTTTCATGAGCGAGATCAAAGTTGTGCCGTATATCCCGGATGAGGACTACGACAATCCGGCAATGGTCGTTGATTTTTACGAATTCACTATGGCCAACTGCCTGTTTCTGAACGGCTTTAAGGATACGACCCTTGTGTTTGATATGTTCTTCCGCAAGAACCCGGATAACCAGGGCTACTCCATCAGCGCCGGCCAGCGCAAGCTGACCCGTTTCCTGCTGAACTACCACTTCAATGAGCAGGATGTCCACTGGCTGCGCACCAAGGGCATGAGTGAGGAGTTCTGCGAGTATCTGCGCACGTACCGCTGGAAGGGCGATATGTACGCTCTGCCCGAAGGCACGGTCTGCTACCCCCATGTGCAGATGGTGCGCATCGAGTGCGACCTCGTAGGCGCTATCCTCATCGAGACCTACCTGCTCCAGACCATGAACTTCCACAGCCTCATCGCCACCAAGGCCACCCGCATCACCGGCCTCAACACTCACACCCCCCGCAGCGTCATGGAGTTCGGCACCCGCCGCGCACAGGGCGAGAGCGCAGGCAACGACGGCGCTTATGCTGCCGTTCTGGGCGGTTGCATCGGCACGGCCAACTGTCTGGCCGAGATGAAGTACGGCTCTGAGGTCAAGGCTGTGGGTACCGTGGCCCACAGCTTCATCGAGTTCTTCCCGACTGAGTTCGATGCCTTCAAGGCCTTCGCCGATACCTACCCGGATTCCGTCAGCCTGCTGCTGGATACCTATAATATCATGGAGAGCGGTCTGCCCAACCTCATCAAGCTGGACGACTACCTCATTGAGAAATATCCTGATGACCCCAACCGCCGCGTCAAGAGCGCCCGCATCGATTCCGGTGACCTGGCCCGAGGCTCCAAGCGCCTGCGCAAGGCACTGGATGCAGCAGGGAAGTCCTACATCAAGCTGGTGGCCTCCAACGGTCTGGACGAGAAGAAGATCGCCAACATGGAGCTGTACGAGCACGCACACTTCGACTCCTACGGCGTGGGCGAGAACCTCATCACCTCGGCCTCGGACCCCGTGTTCGGCGGCGTGTACAAGCTGGTGGCGGTCAAGCGCCCCGACGGCAGCTATCAGCCCAAGATGAAGTGCTCCGACTCCGCCAGCAAGGCCATCATCCCCGGCAAGAAGATGCCGTGGCGTCTCTACGATGAGAACGGCCAGGCGCAGTGCGACCTCATCGCCATGGAAGGCGAGGTCATCGAGGCAGGCAAGCCGGTCACGATGGTCAACCTCGACTCCGATGCCATCGAGCGCACCGTCACCATCGTTCCCACTCGCGTCAAGCAGCTGCTGGTGCCGCATATCCTGAACGGTGAGCTGGCCATCGAGCTGCCCTCCATTGCGGAGAAAAAGGCCTATATCGCCAAGCAGCTCACCGAGGAGACCTGGGAGAGCGAGCTGCGCATCGAGATGCCCCACAAGCACTACGTCAACATGACCCCTGCTGTGGCGGAGTGCCGCTCCAAGATGTACGCAGAGCTGCATGGCGGCAAAGTGTAAACTTGACAAAACAGCATTTCTATTGTATTATATGAGCTGTCGCTCGCAGGATCGTGAGCGGCAGCTCATTCAGAAGCCACTGTGGTGAAATTGGCAGACACGAGGGACTTAAAATCCCTTTCTGGAGACA
>OJUG01003769.1_pt1 | contig 13161 bp, 9 predicted proteins | sample 1599841 | NCBI WGS metagenome assembly OJUG01 (sample SAMN04168659, study PRJEB22393) | human gut metagenome | biome: human gut microbiome; feature: stool | host: Homo sapiens | collected 2014-05-12 | reverse complement strand
TTTTTTTTTTTAATGATACGGCGACCACCGAGATCTACACTCTTTCCCTACTCGCCGCTCTTCCGATCTGTTCCGTGCAGATCAGGTGGCCTACGGCCTCGCGCGTGCCCCGCAATTCACCTGGGAGGCGACGGCCCGCAAGCAGCTCGACCTCTACCGCAGTATCGCAGCGCAATAAACACCTGATCGCGAAGCAGGAAACCGCACCCCAAACCACCGGGCACATCTCATTCGCACCTCAAAGACACAACAAGAAAAAGACAGCTACAAAAGATAAAAGCACGGAACTAAGTTCCGTGCTTTTATCATTGGGCAGGTACGATACCTATAGCACATGCTTTTATCCATGTTTCCATTCCGTCGTACCCATCCTTTTCCACTCCGTTCCTTCTGCTGTTCCACGATGGGAAAGGGCAGGTTCCGACAGGAGTACGGGCGGCACGGACTATTTCATCCGTACCAGATTTTCCGGATTTCGGTTTCCCGGCGCATCGGTATACCAATCCGTATTGCTGACGCCGCCCGACTGGGCCCATCTCGCAAAATTGGGATAGGCCGTCAGGAAATCCCGCGTCTCATAGGCATGCGGTATTTCGGCAGGAATACAAATCCCCCACACCAGGTTATCGTTCGAATAGTAATATTCAGACTGCGTGTTCGCATTCGAAGTCGGCTGCGTGCGCAATGCCCGATAGCGGTCAACACCAAAGAGCACCGGCTCGAACCCGGCCAGGTGTATCTCCTGCTGTTGGTCGTCGCGCGCGATAAAGAAATCAAAGGTATCGAACGCCAGGTCCCGGGTCGAAATCGCATTGCGGAAAGTCACATTGAACGATACTACGGTCAGATCGCCGGTTTTCACCTCCTCGCCCGGTCTAACGTTCAGGAAAGTCGTTCCGCCGGGTTTATTAAGGTTCTGTTTGATGTCCACGAATTTGAGGATGGCCGGTCTGGAGTTGCCGCTATTGACTTGAACCAGATCACAACTCTGCACACCGTTCTGCAAATCATCCATTTTAATATCGGCGATCTGGTCCGGCCGCACGCCCCTAAGACTGAGATATAAGTCATATGGAAGCTTACCGCCGATCGCCCGAACACATAGGGCAATGAACATTTCGCGCGCCTGGTTCTTGTTCTGCATCATCAGGTCGACCTGGTAATTCACGACTAAATCGTTAAAATCATAGTCGCCGTAAGAGGGCCACAGGTCCTCGAACATCAGCGTACCCCAGCCGGCAGCGGGGTAGAGAATATGCCCCCTGTTGGAACCGGCATAACCGGCGCGCGCGGTCGATTCCGTTGCCTTCGCGGCCCCGGCGGCCACGTCCACAAACTCTTGGCTGTCGGCAGGAACGGTATACGCGAGGTTTGTTCCCATAACAGGAAGTTCTTTCGTAACAAATGTACCGTCGGCCTTCTCGTATTTTACATAAAGCGACTTCACCGACATGGGCACGTCCAAAGTAACAGGTTCGGCACCGTCTCCTGCGAATACAACGGCAAATGGCTCGGCATCGGCAGCCGACGCAACATAGACACGGGTCAGATGTGCAGAAGCGAAGTTACAGGTGATGCCGCGCGACATTTTCCAATCGAAACCGGCCGGAACGGCCATCTCCTTCACCGTACCGGGATCAGTCTGCGGACCGTCCGGCTGAGGCGTCTCCGGATTCTTCACGCACGAACCCGCTGCGACAACGATCGCTACAAGCGGCAGGATCAGTAATTTGATTTTCATAGGAATGGTATTTTTGTGGTGGTAATTGAGTATTACAAGCCTAATAGCCCTTTTGTCTCCTTTATCTATCTACTTACTCCCATTGCTCCCGGCAACCCCGACACAGATTTATCCGCGACCTTGGCTGTCCGCGCCCCCGATTTCCAGTACAACGATCCTAATTGTAAGCAGTCTCCGGCCGCCTATTATTTCTTAGCAGGTTTTTTATACCAGTCACGCTGTAACGTCCCGTTGGACGACACCCAACCGGAGAAACTCGGATAAGCTTTGTCGATGCGCACCTTCTCTTCGGGATAATTAAAAGCATCGGTTGGAATATTGATCGCAAAGGGAAAATTATCCTTCGACACGTAGTAGAGTTTCTGTGCCGGATCCGAAATGTCGGAGCTCTGGCCGAAATAGGCCGCATCCGCCAATTCGGTCGGTTCGTTCTTCGCCAGATGCAATTCACGGCCGCGCCCCTTGTCCGACGAAATGACGATATAAGGATTATAAGGCGGCTGCACCTGATCGGCAACGACCGGATAAGCGAATTGGGTCGTCACGGTAAAGGTCGCTCCTTCGCTCGTGCGGGAGTTATCGAACAGGATTACGTTCGGTTTGCTCTGACCCGGTTCGAGCATCTGCCCCTGCATGAAGGAAGAGACCGCCCCGGTTTTGTCGGAAATCACCTCGACGCTCCCGATCGCCGCCTTGTCGAGCTTGTCGAACTGGTAGCCGAATCCGCAGGGCAGCGTACCGCCCACGTGCGCCAGCGTAAAGCGGTCGACCACCTTCGTCGCACGGTTCGAAAGCACGTTCTTGTAAACGGTGCTTTTATAAGTCACCACCACATCGTTCATGTCGTAGTCGCCCTGGCTCGGCCAAAGGTCTTCGAACGCGAGCGTTCCGCTCACCACATGGTAGTTGTCTTCGTCGGTAACGCCCGGCACCTCGGGCATCACGCCCGTGCCCTCAGAAGTGGCAGCGTCCTTGTCGCCGTAGTCCAACATGAAGACGGCATCGCAGAAATTACCCTCACCGGCATCGGTGATACCGCTGTCCTCGAAACCGATCGCAAGCATACGTCCGCTCTGCTGATCCCCCAGCGCGATCGAACGGTGCATGTTGTTCTGGTTCAGCGCGCGTGAAGCATAATAGACGGGCGTATTGTCCTCCAGCACCGTCCCGGTCGTAGGATCGAACGAATAGGCGTCGAGGAACCAACCGATGCTGACTCCGGCAGGAAATTCGTCTTCGAACTGCTGCGTTTTGGCATTCCAATATTTGAGCTGTACCTGGTCGCCGGTAAAAACCGCGTCGGCATTGTCGATATTGCAATTGAACGTGGAAATGAACGGGAAAGCGATGATCGGCTGGATATCGCTTACGCTCTTCGGCTCCTGTCCGGTGGGATAGGTATAATAGCCGAAGACGTTACGCATCGTCGCAGTAGTCTTGATGAAGATCAGTTTGATGGTCGTGGCCTTGGTGATATTGAGCTTGATGTTGACATCGTCCGCAATCAGCTCACTTTGCGGGAAATCCTTGATATGCTGGCCGCCCCAGAGGCTGAACATGCTCTTCACATCGTAATATTGCTGAGCGGTCAGGTCGGCTGGATCGAGCAGGTAATCGGGGCGCCCGTTCTTACTCCAGTTGCCGAGCACCTTGTAGCGGTCGGGATAGGCCGTGCCGGTCGGGGTGGTGATCAGCGCGCGCGTCAGCGGGTTGCCGGCCCGGGCGCGTACCTGCTTTTGATCGTATGCAATAGCTCCGTTTTCACCCACGGTCAGTTTCACCGGACTGACCGTACCGGGATAATCCGAATAGAGGTACACCTCCGTCAGGTCGGCCGGCAAAGTAACGGAACCCGAAAAGCATCCTTTTTTATCCGTTGCAGCCCGATACAGCGGCTCTTCAGAAGTCTTGACCAAACTGCCGTCCACTTCAGCCAGCGGATTCTCGCCATAGATCTCGAACAGCACCTGATAATCGCTGAAGCCATAGTCGATTGCAACCGTATATTCACGCGTGGTGGCATAACTGAAGTATTTCGAGGCCGATTCACCGCCATCCGGCGTATCCTTGCCTTTTTGCGGATTCTTCACGCAGGCGGTCGCCAGCACTCCGCAGCAAACTACCAGGAACAACCGCGTCAAAACGGTGTGGACCCTGTCTATATCAATCTCTTTCATCATCCTGATTCTATTAAGTTCGGGAAGCGACCGATCCGTTCCGTGTTCCGGCTCCGTTTTCCAAAATGCTTAGAGCCGTACAGTCACACGCCGAGCGGAATCCGCTTGCGACAAAAATACTACATTTAATCACAAAATCATGACGCTAAATATAAAAAACAGATGTTTTTCGGAAAAAGAAACAACATAAAATCAATATGATATGATATTTCCGAAAACAAATTGCCGGGATAGCGAAACTTGTCTATATTTGTGTAAAATAAAAAATATTTATTGTCCCGATCCGGTACATCCGGTATGGCAATAATCCTCCCTGTCAGTAACCGCACATGATCGACAAAATCAAAGGAAGTCCGGCCCTGAAACGATTTATCATCGGCCTGATTACTTCGCATAAGAATCCGCGGCCCCGGCTGTGGGTCAAATGGTTCGTCAACCCGTTCGTACACAAGCGCGGACGGGGTGCGATCATCCGGCGACGGCGCTCGCGCATCGATGTTTTTCCGTGGCGCCGTTTCGAAGTAGGCCGCGATGCGCTGATCGAAGACTTTACCACGGTCAACAACGGCGCAGGCGACGTACTGATCGGCGACGGCGCGCGTATCGGCATCGGCTCGGTGGTGATCGGCCCCGTCCGGTTGGGCGACCGCGTGGGATTGGGCCAGCACGTCTTCATTTCGGGCTTCAACCACGGCTACGGTGACGGCACCCGCGATTCGAACGAGCAGCCGCTCGACCTGAAAGAAGTGGTAATCGGCAATGAATCTCACATCGGGGCGAACTCGGTAATCGTGGCCGGTGTGCATATCGGCGAGCGCGTGCAGGTAGGCGCAGGCAGCGTCGTCACCAAAGATATACCCTCTTTCAGCGTGGCGGTGGGCAATCCGGCCCGTGTCATCAAGCGTTACGACGACGCCCTGGGAGCATGGGTCAAAACCCGAAATCCGCAGGAAGGCATCCGGCGGCAGGACGACAACGATAACAGCTGTAACAGCGGCGCAACCGAACCCTAAATCCATTCCGCTCGTGGCTGCCTCGACCCCGAATATATATACCATCATTGTCACCTACAACGGAATGCGGTGGGTGGACGCGTGCTTCGGTTCGCTGCGCGGATCGACCGTACCGCTGCATACGGTGGTCGTCGACAACGGCTCCACGGACGGAACGCCGCAGCGAATCGCGGAACGTTTTCCCGAAGTGCACCTGATCCGCAGCGACGAGAACCTCGGGTTCGGACGCGGCAACAACGCCGGGATCCGTTATGCCCTCGGGCAGGGTGCGACCCATTTTTTCCTGCTCAACCAGGATGCCTGGATCTACCCCGATACCGTCGAACGCCTGCTCGGGGCCGAAGACGACCGTTCGGGCATCCTGAGCCCCGTCCACCTCGACGGCTCGGCCGAACGCATGGACGAAGCGTTCAAACGCTACCTGTTCGGTGACGCTGCGGCGACACGGGACGACGGGCTGCTGCTCGGGGGGCTGACGGCCCCGCGCGAAGCGCGCTTCATCAATGCCGCCGCATGGCTCCTGCCGCTGCGGACGATCGAGGCGGTCGGCGGATTCGATCCGCTGTTCCACCACTACGGCGAAGACAACAACTACTGCCAGCGGGTACTCCATCAATCGCTCACGATCCGCGTCGTACCGCAGGCCCTCGTCTGCCACGACCGCAAATCGGCGGCCCGGCCGCTCCGCAACGCGTGGGTCGGACGCTACCTGCTGATCACCTACGCCGACCCGCGATTCTCGCCGTGGCAGGCGACGCGCCGGACACTGCGCCGGCAGGCGGCAACGCTCGCGCGCGTTCCCTATTACCTGCTGAAGGGTGACGGGAAAAGCGCTTCGGAAATCCTGAAGGCTTACCGAACCCTGCTGCGCCGCCGCAACGAAATTCTTAAAAGCAAACACACGAATGCCTCGCGAGGGGCACACTGGCTATGACAACAGCACAACAACCGGCCCCTGTGCCTCCCGAACCGCACGATCAAACGCCCCAACCGAAGAGCCCGGACCAACATACCGTCCGCAAGCAGCTCACGTCGGGCGTCTTTTACATCGCGATCGCCAAATACGCGGGCATCGTCATCTCGCTGGCGGTCTCCGGTGTACTGGCGCGCCTGCTGTCGCCTTCGGATTTCGGTATCGTCGCGGTGGCTACCGTTATCATCACCTTTTTCAGCATCTTCAGCGACCTGGGCATCGCCCCGGCGATCATTCAATACAAGAAACTGACCGGCGAGGAGCTCAACGGCATCTTTTCGTTCACGATTTGGTCGGGATTGGCCGTATCGCTGCTCTTTTTCGGCAGTTCGTGGCTGATCGCCTCCTATTACGACTCGCCGCAGCTGGTGCGCATCTGCCAGTTCCTGTCGGTCAACCTGCTTTTCGCAGCGATGAACATCGTCCCCAACGCATTGCTGTACAAACAGAAACGGTTCAGATTCATCGCAGTGCGCAACCTCTGTGTCCAGGGATCGGTCGGAACCGTCGCAGTGATTGCGGCCCTTTCGGGCACCGGTATCTACGCGCTGCTGATCAACCCGATCGTATCGAGCATCGTGCTGTTCATCGTCAACCTGCGGGAACATCCGCTGCGGGTACGCTGGACGGCAGGCCTGCAACCGTTGCGCGCGATCTTCGCCTTCTCGGCCTACCAGTTCTCGTTCAACCTGATCAACTACTTCACGCGAAACCTGGACAAACTACTGATAGGCAAATACATGGGCATGAGTCCGCTGGGTTTCTACGAAAAATCGTACCGGCTGATGATGCTGCCGCTGCAAAACATCACCAACGTCATTTCGCCGGTGATGCACCCTATTTTCTCCGACTTCCAGCACGACCTGCGCAAGCTTTCGGAATCCTACCTCAAAGTGGTGCGCGTGCTGGCCTGGATCGGCTTTCCGCTGGCGGCCGTCCTCTACTTCACGGCCCCGGAGCTGATCCTGCTGATCTTCGGTTCGCAGTGGGAAGCGTCGGTGCCGGTATTCCGCATCCTCGCACTGTCGGTAGGCGTACAGGTGGTGATGTCCACCTCCGGGTCGATCTTCCAGGCGGCGGGATCGACGCATATCCTGTTCTTGAGCGGATTGCTTTCGGCGCTGCTCAACGCAGGCGGGATTTGCCTCGGTATTTTCGGTTTCCGTTCGCTCGACGCAGTAGCCTGGTGTATTTGCATTTCGTTCTCGATCAACTTCGTGCAGGCCTACTGGCTGATGTATTACCGCACGTTCCGCCTGCCCTGGGGGCCGTTCTGGCGGAAACTCGCATCACCGCTGCTGCTCGGGGTTCTGCTGTGGGGTATCCTGTGGGGATTCGACCGGATATTACCCGCCCGGGAACTGTTCTTCACGCTGATCGCCAAAGGTGCCCTGTCCCTGGTAATCTGGGGCGGCTACCTGCAGCTGACCGGAGAGTTCAACATCCTCGGCAGGCTCTCGGCCTTGTCGGGCAAATTTTTCAAGCGTTGAGGCCATGCGGGTGAACGGTCTGCAATCCCGCAGCATCGATGTGATGCGTTTTGCGATGATCCTGCTGGTCGTCGTGCTGCACGCCTACACTTCGACGCGCAGCGATTTCAGCGCGGGCGACTTCCCGGTCTACCGACTGGTGAGTTTCGTCTGCTCGCTGGAGATCGCCCAAACAGCCGTACCGGCGCTCTTTTTCATTTCGGGCTTCCTCTTTTTCCTGCACCCGAAACCTTACAAGACGAAACTCCGCAAAACCTCCAAACGGCTCATCGTCCCTTACCTGCTCTGGAATACGCTCATCCTGGCCCTCTATTTCGGAGTGGAACAAATCCCCGCGCTGAGCAAATATTTTTCGGGCGTGAATCCCCCCGTCAGCGAATATTCGTTCGTCAATTTCCTGCAGGCATTCTGGGACAGCGGAGAGTGGAAAGACGGCAACGGCACACCGATCCTGCACCAGTTCTGGTACATCCGCAACCTGATCCTGCTGGCGCTGCTCTCCCCCGCGATCAGGCTGTTCGTGCGCGGGTTCGGTTGGTGGGGAGCCGCAGCGCTGTGGGGAGCGTGGCTCGTCACACCCGGACAGGCTTTCCTGATCGAGAGCCTCGCTTTCTTCACCGCGGGAGCATGCTTCAGTCTCCGGCAGAAAGATTTCCTGTCGCTCTTCGGCCGTTTGGTCACGCCGGCACTGCTGCTTTACATCGCCTTGATGACCGTACACATGATTTTCCGGGACAACGGGCTCATTCCGCTCGACAGGGTCGTATTCACGCTCGGAATCATCGTCGGCACGAACCTGTCGGTACGTTTCGTAACGGCCAGGGAACGACGGGAAACGCCCCACAGCATCCGCGCCCGGAACTACCCGGGACTGCGGGGGATGGGGTTTTTCCTGTTCGCGCTGCACGATCCGATGCTCACGCTGCTCAAGCGCATCGCGATGAAACTTTCCGGCACACCCTCCGACTTCTCGCTGACCTTCATCTACATCCTCATCCCGTTGCTGGTCATCGCAATCGCCATAGGCCTGTACCGCCTGCTCAACCGCCATACTCCATCGCTGCTGAAAACCCTGACCGGCCGCTAGCAGCCTGAAATACCGACCGCCATGAAAGGACTTTTCATCGTCTTCCACGGATTCGCCGCCCACAACGGCATCAGTAAAAAGATTTTCTACCAGTGCGACGCACTGCGGCGCTGCGGCGCCGAATTGCGCCTCTGTTCGCTCGAAGTGGGCGCAGACGGCAGCCACAGGCGGATGCTCGACGGAGAAACGCTCGAAAACTTCGGGCACGGGCTCCGCGCCAAGCTCAAAAAACGGTTCAGCTACCGTTCGGTGACCGACTACATCCGCCGGGAAGGAGTCCGGTTCCTGTACGTGCGTTTCGACCACAATGCGAATCCGGCGCTGATCCGGTGGTTCGCGCACCTGAAAAAACTCGGCGTGCGGATCGTGATGGAAATTCCCACTTTCCCGTACGATCCCGAATACGCACGCGCATCGCGCAAAACCAAGCTGGTGCTCTCGGTGGACAAATGTTTCCGCAATGCGCTCGCACGCCAGGTCGACCGGATCGTCACCTTCTCGCAGTACGATACGATTTTCGGACGTCCGACCATCCGCATCTCGAACGGGATCGACTTCGCGCACATCCCGCTCAAAACGAACGTGAACGACACCTCGGATACGGTGAACCTGCTCGGCGTCGCCGACATCCATTTCTGGCACGGCTTCGACCGCGTGGTAGCCGGGCTGGCGGATTATTACCGCCGTCCGCACGAAAAGGAGGTGATCTTCCACATCGTCGGCGGCGGGAGCCGGTTCACCGTGCCCGAACTGCGCGAACAGGTCCGCGAACAGGGTATGGAAGAACGGGTGGTTCTCCACGGCCCGCTCTGGGGCGAAGCGCTCGACCGCGCCTTCGAGGAGGCCGACCTCGGCATAGCCAGCCTCGGGCGGCACCGCAACGGGATTACACACATCAAAACACTGAAAAACCGCGAATACGCAGCACGGGGTATTCCGTTCGTCTACTCCGAGAGCGACAGCGATTTCGATGCAATGCCCTACGTGCTGAAAGCCCCGGCCGACGAATCCCCGATCGACATAGATGCCTTGCTGCATTTCCTCGACGGCGTGGACCGCGACCCGGCCCATATCCGCGCAAGTATCGAGGATACCCTCTCGTGGGACGTGCAGATGCGCGAGGTACTCGACCAGATCGAAAGGCTGGAATAAACGGCCCGGTAGCAATGCCCCGGCGACAAGTTCCTTTTATTTATATAACGTTATACCTACAGCGATAAACTTATGAAAACTGCGACAAACCTCCCGGCACAAGCCGCCCGGCCCCCCATTACACAACCCCGAACCCCTCAAACGTACGCATGATGAAAACCATCGAGATTCTCTTTTGGATTGCCCTGGCGATCGTCTTTTATACTTATGCAGGCTACGGCATTTTCCTCTACTTGCTGGTACGGGTCAAAGAGGCGCTGTGCAAAAGAACACGCATCGAACTGCCCGAAGAGCTGCCCGAAGTGACGCTGCTCATCGCCGCGTACAACGAGGAGGCGATCACCGCCGACAAGATGCGGAATTGCCGGGCGCTCGACTACCCGGCCGGCCGGCTGAAAATCGTCTGGGTGACGGACGGTTCGAACGACCGCACGAATGAATTGCTGGCCGGGTATCCGGAAGTAACGGTGCTGTTTGCACCCGAACGGCGCGGCAAAACGGCCGCACTGAACCGGGGAGTTCCACTGGTCACGACACCCCTGATCGTTTTCACCGATGCGAACACGATGCTGGGCCCGGAAGCGATCCGCGAAATCATCCGGCCCTTCGGCGATCCGAAGGTCGGCTGCGTGGCAGGTGAAAAGCGGGTCGTACAGAGCCGTGAACAGGCGGCCGCATCGACCGAAGGTATCTACTGGAAATACGAATCGAAGCTCAAAGAGTGGGACGATCGTCTCTATACGGCCGTCGGAGCCGCCGGAGAGCTGTTCGCGATCCGCCGCGAACTATTCGTAGCGATGCCGGACGACACGCTGCTCGACGATTTCATCCTCTCGATGCGCATCGCGATGCAGGGCTACCGGATCGCTTACTGCAGGGACGCTTACGCGCTCGAAGAAGCCTCGGCCGACATGACCGAAGAGGGCAAGCGCAAGGTGCGTATCGCGGCCGGAGGGCTGCAATCCATCGGCAGGCTCGCGCCGCTGCTCAACCCATTGCGCTACGGCATACTCTGGTGGCAATACCTCTCGCACCGCGTACTGCGCTGGTCGGTGACACCGATCCTGCTGTTCGCACTCGTCCCGCTGAACATCGCGCTGGTCGCCGGGGGCACGCACCGGATTCTCTACGGTACGATCCTGCTGCTGCAAGCGGTTTTCTACGGCTGCGCACTGCAAGGTTACCGCCTCTCGCAACGCAAAATCAAGAATAAATTGTTGTTCGTCCCCTACTATTTCCTCTTTATGAACCTGAACGTGCTGCGCGGCATCGCCTATCTGCGCCGGCAACGCGGCCAGAAGACGGGCGCTTGGGAAAAAGCGAAGCGGGCCGCCTGACTTCGATCGGATCTGCCGACTGACATCCGGCCAGTCGGCAGCCCGGTAAGCAAAGCGGCAACAACAGCGTGCACGCCGCTCGCCGTTCATGCTATTATCAGTCTCAGCACAAGGTTTTCCGCCCATGATCGTATGTCCGGACACAAAGACGTTTGGACATACTGGATTTCCAGGGAACTGACTGGCACAAGAAACATCTTCGCCGAATTGTCCCTTCCGATAAGTCAAACCGCCTCGTCAAATAAAGACGCCCCAAATACAAAGACGCCCCTTCCGGGGCGTCTTTTATTGAATCTGTCCCGGCGTTAATATATTCCAAAAACAACAGCGTGTTCTGGGCGGATAACCCCGGGAAGCGGACTCGCACCCGTGCCGGAAATCCGGTCAATGCTTGTCCTTGACAAACTCCGACAGTTTCTGTTTCAACTCGGCCACATCCATCGGCTTGGTCATGTAATCGTTGCAACCGGCCTGAAGCGCCTTTTCCCGGTCATGATCGTAGGCATAGGCGGTCACCGCGATCACCGGCAGTGTCGGATTCACGGCCTTGATTTTGCGTGTCGCTTCCAAGCCGTCCATAACCGGCATTTTCATATCCATCAGTACGGCCACGAAACGGTATTGTTCGACCAGCCGCACCGCCTCGTCGCCGTCGCGGGCCCGCAACAGTTCATAATCGTTGCGCAGGATCGCCGAAAGCACCTGGAAATTGCTGTCGGTATCCTCTGCCACGAGAATAACCGGTTTGCCGGGGGAGATCTGGGGAAGACCGTGCGAAGGCGGCAGCAACGCATCCTCTTCCCGATGCAGACCGACAGGTTCATACGGCACCGTAAACCAGAAACGGGATCCGATTCCCGGCTCCGATTCGACGCCGATCGTACCGTCCAGCTTCTCCACCAGATTGCGGCAAATGGTCAGACCGAGACCCGTCCCGTGAGCAAAGTGGTTTAGTTTTTCAAACCGATTGAATATCAACTGTATATTTTCGGAAGCAATACCGATACCGGTGTCCTGTACATAGAACTCGATCCCCTTCTGAAGTTTGCGGAAGCCCACCGTAATACACCCCTGCTGCGTGAATTTGATCGCATTGTTGATCAGGTTCGAGAGCACTTGTACCAGTTTGCTGCGGTCGCTGATGATGTAACAATCGTCGCATCCGCCGGCAAAAACGATGGGCACTTCCCGCTCGGTATCGGCCATGTAGGAGCTGACGACCTCCTGGCAAAGCAGGTTGAGTTCGATTTTGGTATAGGAGAGTTCGACCATCCCCGCTTCGATTTTCGACAGGTCGAGGATATCGGAGATCAGCTGCAGCAACTGCTCGTTATTGCGCTGGATGATATCGACGTACTCTTTTTTGTCGGCGGGGTCTTCGGTTTCGATCAGCAGGTTCGAGAAGCCCACGATCGCATTGAGCGGCGTGCGGATCTCGTGGCTCATATTGGCCAGGAAAGCGGACTTCATGCGGTCCGACTCCTCGGCCTTGAGCTTCGCTTCCTGCAGCCGCAGCTCAGTCTGTTTCAATTCGGTGATATCGACGTTCAAGCCGATCACCTCGATATCGTCGTTGCCTGCGTCACGCTTGACCCGGTACGTGCAACGGATCCATTTCCAGGCATTGCCGTTGCGCACGCGCAGCACATCCCGGAACCCCTGCGCCCGACCGGCGACGGCATCGTCGAAGAACTGCCTGAGCTTGGCGAAATCGTCAGGGTGAGTTTTGACATAGGCGTCCTTGATATCGGCGATCGGCCCGTGCGTATTCACGTTGCTGTACCATTGCTCGGACGCCGTGAAACTGTTCAGTCGCGGAATCCATTTGCAGAGGCCGATCTGGGCCATTTCGGCCATGTAATCGAACCGGTATTCGATATCGCGCAACCGATGGTACGTACGGTTCGATTCGGTATTGTCCATGACGATGATTACATACTGGTCGATATTGCCTTCGCTGTCCCGCAACGGCGTACACCGTGCGAACAGGTTCCGGACCTCGGTGTGGTTGCTCTTGTAATATCCGCCCGAACGCACCTTCCCGAAATCGTAATCCATCGAGAACTGAATGCTCTGGCCTTTCCGCATCGCATCGTGCTCTTCGGGCGAGACGTTCGGATTATCGAACAGGCTGACCCCGAGCGCATCCTCTTTCCGTTCGATCCCGAAAATACGCATATCCTCGTCGTTG
>OJUG01003753.1_pt1 | contig 13240 bp, 18 predicted proteins | sample 1599841 | NCBI WGS metagenome assembly OJUG01 (sample SAMN04168659, study PRJEB22393) | human gut metagenome | biome: human gut microbiome; feature: stool | host: Homo sapiens | collected 2014-05-12 | reverse complement strand
GACAAAGTGATATTGATGGAATGGTTAGAAGAGCAAAACAAGCATTTGACAATTATAATGACTTTAGCAAATACATACCAAATTGGTATACAAACAAGTATAGTATGAGAATTCATAGGAGTTGATAAATGAATATTATAGAAATGAATTTAGATGATATTGAAAGTGTATTACCATTATATATTAACTATTATAATACGTATGAAGAAGGCCGTTGGACGGAGCAAACTGCAAGGAAACGAATTCAACAGGTAATAACTATGATGGATTCTTTTTCTTTGATTATGAAAGAAGATAACGGTGAAACTATCGGATTTGTAATGGGATATTTCAAGCAATATGACGATATTGTAGGATATACATTGGAAGAAATAATTATTGCAGCAGAACATCAGCATAAAGGATTTGGAAAACTTTTATTAAACGAAATAGGAAATAGAGTAAAAGAAAGAGGCACATCTTGTGTTGAATTACAAGCTGTAAATGATGAAATGCACGAAAACTATTATGGTAAAGCTGGTTATAGAAATGCCAATAATTTTGTTATGAAAGTAAAGTGGTTTGAATAGGTAGAGTAATAAGTTAAGGGCCCTCTAGCGTAGAGTAGTTGTCACCCACCTCCCAAGCTGATATGATAAGTATCAGAAGGACAGGTGATTGCTATGAGTTATAACAAATATCCAAAGGAAATGAAGGAAGCCATAATGGCAAGAATGCTTGAAGGCGATGAAACAGTAACAGACATCCAGCGGGATACAGGAGTAGGGATCAATACTTTGTACAGATGGAGAGATCAGGCTAAGCATCAAAAGGGCTTATCAGCAACAACAAAATATAAGAATGCAGATAAATGGAGCAGTCAGGATAAGTTCATGGTTGTTTTTGAAACTGCAAATTTAACAGAGATAGAGTTTCGGAGTATTGCCGTGAAAAAGGTGTTTATCCGAAGCAGGTCAAAGAATGGAAGGAGGCTTGTATAAACGCAAATGATAACGCAAGGGAAAAAGGTACACAGGCAGGCAAAGAACTCCGTGCAGAACGTAAAGAAAAGGAAAAGTTAGAAAAAGAGCTTGCGAGAAAAGAAAAGGCATTGGCTGAAGCAGCAGCATTATTAGTGCTACGAAAAAAAGCAGATGCGATTTGGGGAACGGACGAAGGGGACGAATGATCAACGCTTCAGATCGCAGATAAGCAGTAGAGTTGATCAAAGAAGCAGTAGATTCAGGAGCAGCATTGTATAAAGCATGCGCAGAGCTTGGAATCAGTAAACGAACATATAACCGCTGGAAGAATACAGACAGTGATTATATAGACAAACGCACGATATGTGCAAGACCGGAGCCGGCGAATAAACTGACTATGGAAGAAAAAAAGAAGATATTGGATGTATGTAATTCTGAAGAGTTTGCATCAAAAACACCAAGTGAGATTGTTCCAATACTTGCAGACAGAGGAAGCTATATAGCAAGCGAAAGTACATTTTACAAAGTGTTAAAGGAAGCAAAACAGTTGACTCATAGAGGGCGGGAGCAACGGAAACATAAGAGACCAATATCAACCCACAAGGCAACGGGAGCCAATCAGGTTTGGATGTGGGATATCACACACTTAAATGGGCCAATCAAAGGAAAGCATTATTATCTGTATGTGTTTTCGGGTTTATACAGCAGAAAGATTGTTGGTTGGGAAGTTTGAGAAAGTGAAGACACAAAGCATGCAAGTGAATTGGTGAAACGAATTTATCGGGATGAAAAGATATATATCAGAAATATGCAGAAAGAGCCATTGGTGCTACATTCTGATAATGGAAGTCCGATGAAGGGAGCAACAATGTTGGAAACATTGTATGCACTGGGAATTACACCATCGAAAAGCAGACCTCGGATAAGTAATGATAATCCATATGCAGAGAGTTTGTTTAAAACATTAAAATATGTGCCGAATTTTCAGCCTCAAGGTTTTGCCACACTGACAGAAGCAAGACTGTGGGTAAAGCGATTTGTGGAATGGTACAATAATGAACATCGTCACAGTGGGATAAACTATGTGACACCATCACAGAGACATATGGGATTGGATCAGGAAATTTTAAGGAAGCGAAAAGAGGTTTACGAAAAAGCGAAAGAAAGACATCCAGAAGGATGGGTCAGAGAAACCAGAGACTGGAGTTTTTCAGAAGAATGGCTAAATCCAAGACAGGAAGCAGAAACGAAAAAAGAGACAAAAGTCTCGTGAAATTAAAAGAAAGGAAAATCGGGTAGGGTGACAACCAGCCGAAAAAATTCCGAGAATTGAAGTTAGAGGAGGTAAATATAGTGGTTGGCGATATTGTAAAAGTAGTGGTTGACAGACCACTTGGAAGTTATCATCCTAAGCATAAAGATATGCATTATCCGATTAATTATGGATATATTGAAGGAATAATTGCTCCAGATGGAGAAGAACAAGATGCGTATATTATAGGTGTAGATGAACCTGTAAAGGAATTTGTTGGAAGAATTATTGCAATAATACATCGCAATAATGATGTAGAGGAAAAATGGGTTGTTGCACCTCGAAATATGATATTTACTAAAGAACAAATATGGGAAAAAGTTTTGTTTACAGAACAGTACTTTGATTCTGAAATAATAATGTAAACATAAGTATTTTTGAACTAATAAAATAAATAGAAAAATTAGAATTATGCGATTGGGTAAATAATAAATTGAAAGTATAGTGGATATAGGAAAAATATAGATTGTATTATTGCTTTAAGTAGTGCTAAGGTATCAAAATACAAAAAGTAAAAAAATTACGCATAGAAAGTAAAAAAATTACATATAATATTGACTAAGTGATAAATTGAGAATAAAATAAATATGAGGAGGAAAAGAATATGCTGAAAAAAATGTATTTAACAAATTTTCTTTCATTTAAAGAAAGAACAGAATTTGATTTTAGTGCGTCAAAATATTCTATACTTAGTAAAACAAATGTATATGATAATGAAATACTTAAAGGGGCATTATTCTTAGGACCAAATGCATCTGGAAAATCAAATGCTTTAAAAGGTATTTCATTTATTATTGATATGATAAAAGGGGAAGGCACTGCTTTTCAAAAATATCGTTGTTTTTTTTCTGATAATCCAATTACAACAGTAGAATATGAATTTGAATTTGAACATAAAAAAGTAGAATATGAAATTGAACATAATTTTAAAGAAAATTCGATTTCAGAAAATATAAAAATTGATAATATTACAGTTTTAAATAGAAAAGGTAATAAAGGAGAGCTTAGAATAGGTGGAAATATTATTGTAGATGAACATGTTGATGCTGAAACATTATTTTTTAGGACAGCATCATTTAACACTGGTCGATTCCCTCAAGAGCCAACGCTTAGAAAACTTATGGATTTTTTACAAAATTCATATATTGTTGATGGATATAATAGAGGAGCATCATATGGAAAGTCTATAATTAGGTATGCAGAGAATTTTGGAGTTGAAAAGATAAATGAATATCTTGAGTCATTTGGTTATGATTTCAATATTGAATATGGAACGGAAAGTGAAGGGGAAGGTTTGAAAATTGTTATAGGAGAAGATAAAAAAGCAGTTTTTATGAAAAGAAAAAGCTTTCCTATTCCTAATGTTATTATTAATGAATCGCAGGGAAATCAAGTTTTTGCTGATTTGTTACCAAATTTAATTAATGTTATAGAGAATTCAGGAATGCTTATTATTGATGAATTTGGAAATAGCCTTCATAATAATTTGTCAGAAAGAATTATTAGATTTTTTATGAAGAATGCAAATGATTCCCAAATTTTTATTACATCACATCATACAAATTTAATTTCTAATTCTGTATTTAGGCCAGATCAGCTTGATCTAGTTACTTTCCAAAATAAAGGTGGAAGTAAAGTGGAACGAATTTCAAAATATAAGCCTAGAGAAGCACAAAATTTAGAAAAGATGTATTTAGGAGGTATGTTTGAAGGATTGCCTATATATGAAGAAATATAGAATTGACAAAACAAAAAATATTGGTAATATAATTTTTGTTGTTGAGGGGGGAAGACCAGATACAGGTGGAACTGAACTAAGATTACTGAAAAAAATTTTTACAGATATTTTAGGATATGAGGTTCAAGAATTGAGACGTGGAAGTGAAGAATTTATTGCACATGGACCAAATTCAAATTCTCGTGTGTTTGCATTGAATCTTCCAAAAAATCAATTAACTCAATTAACGGAGGAATCAATTGATAAGTTGTTTTGTCGCTTAAAGGAAGAATTTAATATAAAACCTGAAAATTGCCCTATTTTCTATTTGTATGATAGAGATGTACTTAGTTATAAACGTAATGAATTAAGAAAAAAATATGTAATGAAATATACAGACCCATACGGCACAAAAGAGGGATATCAAGGGCAAGTATTATTAAGTTATCCAGCAATAGAAAGTTATTTACTATCCTGCATTAAAGAAAATACAGTTAATAGTTCGTTTAAACTTGGAAAAGATGTTAAACCAATTCTTATGAAAGAAATATGCAAGGATGATTGTGAGGATAAAACAGATGTACATATGAAGACTATTGATTTAGTTTTTTCGGACGAAACAATTGAAGCAGAAAAACGTCTTGTTCATTCAATAAACGAAATGGATAATGGACTAATGACATTAGGAATTAACACATATGATTTGGATAATCTTGCACCAACGTTATTAGCTGTTTATGACAGCCAACAAGAAAAATATAATAAAGAAGATACTTTTTCACTTCTTTCGCTTGTTGGAATGGCGTTACTTGAATTAGGAGTTATTATAGAATGTGATGAGACGGAGTAGTAATATTTCATTATATAAATACCACTAAAGTTTCAAATGAAGAGATAATCATTAGTATAATTCCTGAGAATCCCTATATTACAGTGGAGGAAATGGTAGAAAAATATATAGCAACTCAAGGAAAGAAAGTGGTGAAAATTCATTAGGGTGGAGATGGAGTTAAAAAATCAAGAGCATTTTATCCTTTAATTTATACATATATTTAACTTTAAAGGTAACTAATAGTTCAATGGCTATTGGAATTAACTGTAATAAATATGGCAGATAAATGGAGAAAAATAAACGAGTGATATTGAGGAGAGTTTGTGTCAGCAATTGGAAACAGAGTATAAAGTAAAAAGTTGAGTATACATAATCATATTCATCAGGTTGGGACCCCGTGTCCCAACCATTTTTTTTATTATTTCTAAAAAATAAACCATAGTAGATGTATTTTTCTACAAAAATAGACCATCCTAGAATTCGACATTGCAATATTAATAGAGTAAAATATAACCATAAAGATTTAAAAACAAACAAAAAGTTTAGCAGAACAAACTTTAACCTTGCGACATCATGTCGGGAAGTACATTTTGTAAAACTACTATTTTCACATTCCTACTGTGAAAATAATAAAATTTTAGCAGTCGCAGTTTTATGAATAAATAAATCTTTATGTTAAACTAATTATGTCAGACCTGGGAAAGATAATTTAATAACAATAAAAAAACGCCAAGAAGTAATCTACAGAAAAAGTAGGTTTTACTCTTGGCGTTTGTTGTTATCAGGGGATTAGGGTGTCCCTAACAAGAATGCATTTGTGGCCACAAATGCGTATCTTGCAATATACATTTACACCACTAAAAATACGAAGCACAGGAGGGAAAAATGAAACAAGTACTTACATAAAAATCCGAAATAAAAAGGTTTTTGCCTAAAAGAATAAAATAAGCAGACATTTTATAGTATAATATTATACATAGAGACAGACAAATAAATTTGAAAGGAAGGAATACATGAAAAAATATTTAAAAGCACTAATGGTAATTGGCATAATTACATTGGGGGTGAATTTGGCACAGGCAAAGACTCAGGCAGCAGAACAGACTACGGTACCACAGGAAACAACTGCAGTACCGGAAACAACAACGCCAAAGGAAGAAGAAACAACAACGGCACAGCCAACTACAAAACCGAAAGTGGATACAACAGGAAAAAGTGTAAAAAAGGGTGGATATGTAAAGAAAAAAGTTTACGCATATAACTTAAAGTTGGAGAAAGTGACAAAAGTTGAAAAAGGTGTGCGTTATTACGTTTACAAGAAGTGCAATATTGGATATTCATTATTGAAAGTAGGCAATAAGAAATTGTTAGTAAAATCAAAGTACATTACCTACAAATGTAATGCGAAAAAAATAGTAAATACATTAGATAAAAAATATTCATATGCAGATATGAAAGCAGATCTTAAGAAATTGGAAAAAGCGTATGGTTCAATATTAAAGGTTGATATTCAGGGAAAAAGTTTGGACAAAAGAAATCTATACTACGTTACATTGGGCAATGTTAACGCAAAAAAAACAGTTTACGTTGAAGCATCAATTCATGCAAGAGAATATATGAATACTAAGCTGATTATGAAAGTTATCGAAGATTATTGTAGAGGTTATGACACAAAAAAATATCAAAGAAAGAAATACAGTAAAATCTTTAATAAAGTTAAAGTTGTAATTATGCCTATGGTAAATCCGGACGGTGTAACAATTAGTCAGTACGGACCTAGGAAAATAAGAAATGCTAAGTTGCGCAAAAATCTTTATAAAATGAAAAAGGGAATTAAATTTAAGGAATGGAAAGCCAACGCAAGAGGTGTGGACATAAATAGAAATTTTGCAGAAGGATTCGGAAGAAAAAGTGCAAAAGCACCTTGCTATAAATTGTATGCAGGTAAAAAAGCTGTATCTGAACCGGAAACAAAGGCACAGATAGCAGTTGTGGAAAAAGTGAATCCGGATGTAGTTATTTGCTATCATCAGGCAGGGGAAGTTATGTACCATCGAGAAAATACAAAGCTTAGCGACATGCTTTATTCCATGACAAAATATACTCACATAATCAGTGAGGAAACTCAGTATGGAACATTTAGTGATTATTTGGATGACAGAAATATATTAAACTGCACATTGGAAACAGGACCAATGCCGGCACCTGTAAAAAACAGTGCATTTAAAAAGATATACAAACTTAATAAATATGTACTTGTAGCAGTTGCGAAAATGTATTCTTAGAATCATCAAAAGAATGGTTAGAAAAGGTGGTAGTTATGAATAAAAAAATAATCAAAATGATAGTGGCATCAGGGTTTAGTATAATGGCAATTGCCGTTTTGGTAGGACTTGGTAATAAGGGCATTAAGATGCCGAAAGAAATTGCAGCAAACTCTGTTGTAGCAGAGGAAGTGTCTACTTCCACAATAGATTTTGTAAAAGAAAAACCGATTATAGCATCTGTCATTAATAATAAAAACAGCATTACAATCAAGTGGAATAAATTAGATGATGCCACAGGTTATTATGTTTACAGAGACGGAAAGAAAATCGGTAAGGTAAAAAAACAGTCAAAATATACTGATAAGAAAGCAAATAAAAATGGCAGCCTGTATACATTTAGTGTTAAGGCATACAAAACAATTGACGGACAAAAATATGAAAGTGAAATGTCACCGGTAGCTAAAAATTATTTTGTTAAAGGAAATACCATTGATGTAGTATCAGGAAATATAAATGTTTCATGGCATAAAAACAGTAAAGTCAGTGGATATCAGATTCAATATTCTACAAAAAAGAACTTTAAAAATGCAAAGATTAAAACAGTAAAAGGCAAAAAGAAAAAATCAGTAAAATTAGGCAAAGTGAATAGTAAAAAGAATTATTATGTAAGAGTGAGAGGATACATCAAGAAGGGCAAGAAACGGTATTACTCAAACTGGAGTGCCTGCGCAGAAAGAATTGTATGGAATTCTAAATGGGAGTTCGCAGGTTTTTCAAAGATACATACAGATTCAACAACATTGTATTTTTCAAATGTAGCAAAGCCTAAAAACAAAACCGTGTGTATAAATGCCGGTCATGGAACTAAAGGTGGTGAAAGTGTTAAGACTTTGTGCCATCCTGATGGAAGTCCAAAAGTAACCGGTGGAAGCACTGCAGCAGGAGCCACAAAAGCTGCGTCAGTTAGTGGTGGAACAGTATTAAATGATGGAACAGCTGAATCAAAAGCAACCTTGAAAGTAGCAATGACAGTGAAAGAAAAACTTTTAAAGGCAGGTTACAATGTTTTGATGATAAGGGAAAGTGAAGATGCTCAGATAGACAACATTGGAAGAACTGTGTATGCAAATAATAACGCAGATTACCATATTGCTATACATTATGATTCCACAGCATCAAACAAAGGAGCATTTTATATCGGTGTTCCAAACATTAGGTCGTACAGAAATATGTATCCGGTTTCAAAAAGTTGGAAAAAACATAATAAGTTAGGAAAAAATCTTATATGGGGAATGAAAAAATCAGGAGTTAAAATATATGGAAATGGATCAATGGCAATTGATTTAACTCAAACATAATATTCTACAATAGCATCTGTTGATTTGGAAGTTGGAGACAAGAAAAGCAACCATTCCGGTAAGGCGTTAAAGAAGATTGCTGACGGAATTGTAAAGGGCATGAATAAATAGATGAAGAATAAAAAATGTGATATAATCAAATTGTCATTTAATAAACAGTTTTATTTAGGAGGAAAATTATGAAAAAGAAATTAAAAAAAATTTTAATTGCACCGATTTATGGAATATATTATGTTTTGTTCGAATTGATTATGGGTGTGGGAATGAAAGACCCATGGGACAAATTGGTAAAGTGGACGGACAAATAATAAAATATAAATAGAAAGCAAAGACACCTTTAAAGGGTGTCTTTTGTATATGGTAGAAAAGTATATATTATAATAGTTATTACTTTATATTGATGTGTAGTTTGTTTAGAAAATCGTATAAGACTTGAAATACAACAAACATTTGCTATAATACTTGCGGATAATATTTTATCTAAAATGGCTTAAAAACATAAAAATAGATAATATATTATCAGTAAAGGAGAACAAAATATGAAGACATATGTGTGGGAAACCACAGAAGAAATAGATAAAAATATAGCCGGAAGATTAAGAAATATAAGAAAACGTCGATGCATTTCACAGGAAAAACTTTCGGAAATGAGTGGTGTAAGTTATGGCTCAATAAAAAGATTTGAGTCAACGGGACAGATATCACTTAAAAGTCTAACAAAAATAGCAACCAGTCTAGGTGTGGTAAACGAACTAAGGTCACTGTTTACAGATGTTCCGTATAGGAATATTCAGGAGGTTATAAATGAAGGTAAACAATAAAATACAATAATATCAGGTGGAATACAAATGTTAAAAGACAAGGATATAAGGGAACCTTTATTTGATTTTTTTGATGAAAAATTTGGTAAGGTGAGAATAATAGAGGAAAAGCAGATTGCAAAATCAAGAGCAGATGTAATGCTTGTATTGGAAGAAACTCTTGTAGGGGTGGAAATAAAAAGTGATGCAGATACTTACACAAGACTTGCCAGACAGATAAAAGATTACAATAAATTTTTTGACTACAATTATGTAGTTGTAGGTAGCAGCCACTCCAAACATGTAGATGAGCATATCCCTGAATACTGGGGAATAATAGTGGCAACTGAAGATGAACAGGATATTAATTTTCAAGTTTTGCGTGAGCCGGGGATCAATAAAAGAGCTCAGAAAACTTACAAAATGAAACGAAAATTAAGTATACTTTGGAGACCGGAACTGGCTCGCATTCAGGAAATAAATAATATGCCAAAGTATAAGCAAAAAAGCAAAGATTTTGTAATAACAAAAATCATGGAAAAAGTTCCCTGGGAGCTACTGCATAAACAGATAAGCGAGGAACTTTTTCAGCGAGACTACAATACTATTGACGATGTGATACAGGAGTGGAAAAAGTCAAAGTAAGATTTATAATAAAGAACTAGATATGGCCCATGGTGCAAGCATAAGATTGTCAACAATGAATTTGTCGATTTTAAGTAAAAATAAGGTTTCGCTGGTTACGTTAGATGAAAAATATTTGCCAATTGCAATAGTTTTACCTATTCTGCTACCAATTGAACAGATGGAGGGCATAACAGAATGAGATTGATAGTTATACTTAGTCCAACAAATCTTTGGGGGACAAAGACTGAATATACAAATTTGAGAAAATTTTTACAAAAAGATGGATATATACGTATTGCATCTGAAGTATATATGCGAGTAGTTTAGAATAGAAAAACAGCAGGAACAAACTGTCACATTGTGATATAATGAATGTGTGAGGGTGTCAAACATGTAGTAAAATGACAGATTTTGTAGAATGAATGTTTCAAAATATAAGATGTAGTTGTTGAACAATAGGGCAAAAATGGTGCATCGTTCAACGAAATAGTTAAAGCGATTGATGATTATCAAATTAAAAAGAATAACTATGATTTGGTAATGGAAGTGTCATCTTTGGAACATGTAGATTCAAAAGAAACTTTTGTTAGGAAATTGTAAGAAATAGAACAGGGTATACGAAAAATGGCATTGTATGCTTAGTTGTAAATTCTAATATAAAAGAGTTTGATAAAAATAAAGAAAATGAGATGTCATCACAATTTGAGGTAAGCTTACTTACAGAAGAAATGCAAACGATTTTTGAAAAAACTTTTAGTGAGTGGACAGTATTAAAAACTACTGCTGTAGATCAGCAATATGATATTCCAAGAGATAGTGGAATATGTGAATTGAAAACAAGTGTAGTAACTTTTATGGCAAGGAAAGAATAGAGATAAATAGGTAATGATATGAAAATATTATATACGGGATTTAAGGGTCAATATAATTCATCATATAGGCTAGTTAATGGCATAGCCGGAGAAAAATTATTTCTAACAAATTCATTCGAAGGATTAAAAAATGATATAGAAAATATATATGAAGAATTTGATGCTGTATATATGTTTGGATTGGATAAAAATCTTAAGAATTCTGTTCGTATAGAAAAATGTGCAAGCAAAGATGGAGAATTGGTATATAGCAAAATGAAGTTAGATGGTATTGAAAAAAGATTAGTTCAATACGGTGTTGAAAATTATATATCAGATACACCAACGTTTTATTTATGCAACGAAGCATATTACCATATGCTAAAAAAGATGAACGGTAGAGTTGTATTTATACATATTCCATCAATGAAAAATATAACAGATGAATTAATGGAAGAATTAAAAAATACCTTTGAATTAATAAAAGAAGCTAGTTCATAATATGCAAACATTCAACCGATTGAATGTAGAAAACGAGGAATAAACAAAGTGGAGAAATGATTATGAATAATAGAATACAAATAGTAAGTTCATTTTATGACGATATTGACGAAGACAGCAGATTGAACAGAAGCCGACAAGGACAGCTGGAGTATGCAACTACAATGGAATATATTCATCGTTATACTCAGCTAGGAACGAAAGTATTAGAGATTGGTGCAGGCACCGGTAGATATTCCATTGCATTAGCAAAAGAGGGATATAAGGTAACCGCAGTTGAATTAGTAGAAAGTAATCTTAAAGAATTGAAAAAAAATAGTATTGGTATTAAAGATATTGATTATTATCAGGGAGATGCATTAAATCTAAGTAGATTTGAAGACAATCAGTTTGATGTCACCCTATTGTTCGGTCCTATGTATCATTTATACGATAAAGAAGACGCTCATAAAGCAATAGATGAGGCAATTCGTGTTACAAAAAAGGATGGAATAGTTTTGGTGGCGTTCCTTTCTATATATGCCATTATGCATGATAATTATCTTAATGGAAATTTTGTGGTAGGCATTGAGGAAAATTTTGATGATAGTTATAAGGTAAAACATTTTGAAGAACAGTTGTTTACGGGACATGATATTGTGGAATTTGAACAACTCTTTGAGACGCATAAGGTAAAATATTTGACTACAGTGGCAACAGATAGCATTTTAGAATTAGCAGAGGGAAGAAGCGACTTTAAAATGTCAGATGAAGAGTTTGAGTTATTTGTTAAGTATCACTTAGCCATATGTGAAAAGAGGGAACTGCTCGGTAGTTCAAGTCATTTGCTTTATATTTGCAAGAAAGAAGGATAAATCATATTTTGCGTTAAATGAGGTGTAGCATTTCAAGTGAATATTAAGTGATAATATAGGCTATAAGGTGAAAATCCAAATGGAAATGGAATTGAGATTGAGAATATAAAGTTGAACAATAGGGTAAAAACGGTGCATCGTTCAACCCAAAAAGGAGGTGCTAAGAATGGCTAAAAATGATATTCTTCCTATTGATAGGAAATTCAAAAATGAAAAAATGAAGTGTGAAAGATTGACAAACAATGAACTGGTTTGCAAAGATTGCATGTTTGCTTTGGATGATACAGAAGATACAAATAATACTTATGAGTGCAAGAAGTTTTTAGAAAAAACAGATAAAGTTCTTAGTGGAGGTGAGTGCATTGAATATAAAAGTAAAAAGAGATAAAGCTATGATTGGTAGTAGAATAGAAGGAGCAATCTATGTTGAACAATAGGGCAAAAATGATGCATCGTTCAACAATAACGGGAGTGGTGAAAATCACTCCCATTTATTTTTTCGCAAGGAGGTATCATTATGAAATTAGATGTATTGATCAGAATAATTTACAGAACAATTGATTTTTTTACTAAATCTAAAAATAAGAATAAAAAATAGAAGATATAATAATGAATCAACAGAAAGGCTATAAAATACTATCATTTTTAGGGTTAGCTATATTTATACATGGAGCTATATTATTTATAATATCGTTCGTGATAAATCCAGATATATCTACAGAAACAGATAAAACTTTAGTATGGATATCACTTGAGTTTATGACTTGGGGGACGATATTATTAATAATTTATATATTGCTAGAAATTAAAAAAAGAGGTACAAAGAAATGAAGCTAAAAGAGAAACTAATTGCGCTTACACTGATGGGTATAGTTGAACAATAGGGCAAAAATGGTGCATCGTTCAACAAATGATGATTTTTAGTGTGCCATATATTTTGCTTATATGGAATTTTATCTTTATAAAAAACAGAAAAGAAGTGAATATTTGTCTGCTTCAAAAACATATTATTTTTGTGTGTCAGCATTGTCAGTGGTCTTTTAAGATAGCACAGTTGTAAATTTGCAACTGTGTTTTTTCCTTTTAAAAAATAAATATTGACACAATCACACAAGATATGTATAATAACACAAAATAACGTAAAGGAGAAAAGGATGCC
>OJUG01003713.1_pt1 | contig 13389 bp, 9 predicted proteins | sample 1599841 | NCBI WGS metagenome assembly OJUG01 (sample SAMN04168659, study PRJEB22393) | human gut metagenome | biome: human gut microbiome; feature: stool | host: Homo sapiens | collected 2014-05-12 | reverse complement strand
GAAAACAGCAGATGTGTGAGATCGCAAAGGCTATTTCCCACAAAGCAGAGGTTATTATCTTTGATGAGCCGTCAGCAGCACTGACAGAGAAAGAGATTGCAGACTTATTCGAGATTATCCGTGATCTTCGTAAGAAAGGTATTGGAATCGTTTATATTTCCCACCGTATGGATGAGATCAAAACGATCACTGACAGAGTAACAGTCATGCGAGATGGTGGTTATGTAGGAACTCTGATCACAGCAGACAGTACAAAAGAAGACATCATCAATATGATGGTTGGACGTGTTATTTACGAGGATCCAAAAGAACACAGCATGGTTGCACCAGATGCGCCGGTTGTTCTTAAGGTAGAGAACCTGAATGCAGGTAAGATGGTTCAGAATGTAAGCTTTGAACTTCGCAAAGGTGAGATCCTTGGTTTCTCAGGACTGATGGGAGCAGGACGTACCGAGACAGCCAGAGCACTGTTTGGGGCAGATCCGAAACAGAGCGGTAAGATTTCCATTATGGGTAAAGATGGACAGCTCCATGAAGTAACCATCAACAGCCCACAGGATGCAGTTAAATATGGTATTGGTTATCTGTCTGAGGACAGAAGAAGATATGGAGTTGTTGTTCAGAAATCTGTAACAGAGAACACAACCCTGGCTACTATGGAAGAATATTGCAACGGTTTATTCATCAACAAATCAAAAGAGAAAAAAGTTACAGAGAGATATGTAAAAGAGCTTGCAACCAAGACTCCTTCTACAGACCAGCTGGTAGTGAATCTTTCCGGTGGTAACCAGCAGAAGGTAGTTATTGCAAAATGGCTTACCCGTGACAGTGAGATCCTGATTTTCGATGAGCCTACAAGAGGTATCGACGTTGGTGCGAAGAACGAGATCTACAAGTTAATGAGCAAGCTTGCAGCAGAAGGAAAATCTATTATTATGATTTCCTCTGAAATGACCGAGATTCTCCGAATGAGTGACCGAATCATCGTTATGTGTGAAGGTAAGGTGACAGGAAATATTGATATTTCTGAAGCTACACAGGAACACATCATGAATAAGGCGACACGGAATATCGATTAAGGAGGACGTCATGACTAAGAAGAAAAAAAGTATTTTAAGTGATCAGAGATTTATTGTTTTGCTCGTTATCATTGTCCTGTGTGCAATATTCTCAGGCTTGAGTAAAGAATTCAGACAGTACACCACGATCCTGAGTATGCTGGATTTCTCATATTACGATCTTCTTATGGCGATCGGAGTTACATTCCCGCTTATCACTGGTGGTGTTGACCTGTCAATCGGAACTGGTATGGTAGCATACGCACTGATCGGCGGAACACTGATCAGAAACAACAATTGCCCGGTAGCTCTGGCAATGCTGATCTGTATTGTTCTTGGTATCGCAGTCGGTGCACTGAACGGTGTACTGATCGGTGTTATGAACCTGCCGCCATTTTTGGCAACACTTTGTACCTGTATGATTACCCGTGGTGCCGGATCTCTCTGCAGTGCGACACCTTGGCCGGGACTTACACAGGACGGTGGATGGTTCCACACAATCTTTAAAGTAACCGTTGGTACAGGAAGAAGTGCTTCACGTTATCCGCTCGGTTTCCTGTGGATGATCATTCTGGTTCTTCTTATGGAGTACATCCTGAACCACACCAAATTCGGTCGTTACACAATTGCAATCGGTTCCAACAAAGAGGCAGCAGCCCTTTCTGGAATCAATACAAAGTTCTATCACGTAATGGTATACGTTGTCTGCGGTCTGTTTACAGGTCTTGCAGCAATCGCATACGCAGCAGTAACACCTACTGTACAGCCTGGTACTGGTGCCGGACTTGAGATGGATGCTATCGGTGGTGTATTCGTTGGTGGTGTAGCAGCTACCGGTGGATATGGTTCCGTAATCGGTACATTCGTTGGTATCTTCGTCATCATGCTTCTGAAAACAGGTCTTCCATACATCGGTCTGCAGGCAAACTGGCAGCAGATCATCACAGGTATCGTTCTGATCGTAGCCGTTCTGATCGATATCCTGAAAGAGAAAAAAGCAGCACATTGATATTAAGAAGTGTGTATAATAAGTAAGGGTGCTGTTTACAGAGAAATGTGAACAGCACCCGATAATCAAAGATGTGAAACGCCAAGGGGTAGCAACGGCGTATGAACATAAAAAAACTATATAATATATTTTAAGGAGGAAATATTATATGAAAGCAAAAAAGGTTATGGCATTAATGCTCTGTGCAGCAATGGTAACAAGCATGAGCGCAACAGCAGCTTTTGCAGCTGAGGAGAAAGAAGATGCAGCAACAGAGGAATCCGCAGATTCCACAGCAGCTGAGGATCCTACCGCACAGTTCGACGGACTGAAAGCAAACGAAGCTTATGAGTTCCCGATGATGGTTAAATCTTTCCAGTCCACATACTGGGATGCAGCTCAGGAAGGTATGAAAAAAGCATCTGAGGAGCTGGGCGTTACTTATAAACCACAGGGACCGAACAGTGAGTCCGATATCGCTGACCAGGTTAACATGATCAACACAGCTATCGCTTCCAATCCTGTTGGATTAGGACTTGCAGCTTGTGATACATCTTCTGTTACAGATGCACTTAAGACATGTGCAGAAAAAGGAATCCCGGTTGTAACATTCGATACAGGTATCGCTGATGCTCCGGAAGGATCTGTAGTATGCGAGGTTTGTACAGACAACGCACAGGCTGGTGCAGTAGCAGCTGAGAATATGTACAACAGCATTAAAGACGTTGTTAAAGATGCTGACGGACAGGTTATCATCGGTGAGGTTAACCAGGATGCAACAGCTCAGAACATCCAGCAGCGTGGTACAGGATTCATCAACAAGATGATCGAGCTTCTTCAGGCTGATGGCAAGACTGTAGCAGTAAGCGGTAACGAGTTCTATGTAAACGCAGCAGAGGGTGCTGACGCAGATGCTAAAGACGCAGACGTTGTTATCCAGGTAGCTGTACCTGCACAGACAACTGTAGAGCTCTGCTCCACAGAGGCACAGGCAATCCTTTCCCAGGAGAACTGTATCGCAGTATTCGGTTCTAACCAGGTTTCCGCAGAGGGTGTTCTTGCAGCAAATGCTAACCTTAACGTTCTTGGTTCTGACCCGGCAAACGGTGATGTAGTTGGTGTTGGTTTCGATGCTGGTTCTATCATCAAAGCAGCTGTTAAAGATGGCACATTCATCGGTGCTGTTACACAGTCTCCTCTTATGATGGGATACTATGCAATCTACGCTCTGACAGCAGCAGCAAACGGCCAGGAGCTTCAGGATGTTCCTACAGACGGTTACTGGTATGATGCAACAAATATGGAAGACGAGGATATCGCTCCTAACCTTTATGACTAATCATATAATCGATCAGATCGTGAAGTTATAATGAACGCGGATTGCGTTCACGGACGTATGAAATAAGAGATCCGCTGGCTGATTCAGTCAGCGGATTTTTTAAACAAATAATGTAGTAGTTCATAAATAATCGCTGTATTATTGGCAAATAAAGACACTTTTTTTGACAAAAGAGGTTCTTATCACCGGAAGGATCCTGATGTATGATAAATACAACATCAGATATGAAAGTGATCAGAAGCTTACATATTGAGGAGGATTTAAAAATGGCAACATATTATTTAGCAGTAGATATCGGAGCATCCAGCGGACGTCACATTCTGGGACATATGGAAAACGGAAAAATGATCCTGGAAGAAATCTATCGTTTTGAGAACGGTATGGTTAAGAAGGATGGAGAGCTCTGCTGGGAGTTTGACCGTCTTTTCACCGAGATCGTAAACGGTCTTAAAAAATGTAAAGAGATCGGCAAGATCCCGGTAAGCATGGGTGTTGATACCTGGGGTGTTGACTTCGTACTTCTTGACAAGGATGACAAGGTTCTTGGCAACACGGTAGGCTACCGTGATCATCGTACAGAGGGAATGGACGAGGAAGTTTATAAGACAATTTCCCTGAAGGATCTGTATGCAAGAACCGGTATCCAGAAAGCGATCTACAATACAGTATATCAGCTGATGGCAGTGAAGAAGAAACATCCTGAGTATCTGGAGCAGGCTGAGACACTTCTTCATGTACCGGACTACTTCCATTTTCTTCTTACAGGCGAAAAAACTTGCGAGTACACAGAGGCAACCACAGGACAGCTTGTATGCCCGACAACCAAGGACTGGGATTATGAGCTGATCGATATGCTGGGATATCCAAGAAAGATATTCCAGAAGCTGATCATGCCTAGCACAAGCATCGGACATTTAACAGACGCAGTGAAGGAAGCAGTTGGCTTTGATCTTGAGGTTGTAGCACCGGCTACACATGATACAGGGTCTGCAGTTCTGGCTGTGCCTGCAAATGATGATGATTTCATTTATATCAGTTCCGGAACATGGTCTCTGATGGGAATCGAGAGAAAAGAAGCAGACTGCTCTGAGAAGAGCTGTGAGATGAACTTCACAAACGAGGGTGGATATGCAGGACGTTTCCGTTATCTGAAGAACATCATGGGTCTCTGGATGATCCAGTCTGTACGTCATGAGTTTGATGATGCGTACAGCTTTGCACAGATCTGCGAGATGGCTGAGGAGGCAAAAGACTTCCCGTCAAGAGTAAACGCAAACGATGAGTGCTTCCTTTCTCCTGAGAACATGACAAAAGAGGTTCAGGACTACTGCCGCAGAACAGGACAGCAGGTTCCGGAAACTCTTGGCGAGATTGCAACCGTTATCTATACAAGCCTTGCAGATTGCTACGCTAAGATCGCAAAAGAAATCGAGGAGATGACAGGAAGAACCTACAGCCGTATCCATATCGTAGGCGGTGGTTCCAATGCAGGATACTTAAATGAGCTGACTGCAAAAGCTACAAAGAAAGAAATCCATGCAGGCCCTGGTGAGGCTACTGCAATCGGTAATATCACAGCACAGATGCTGAAGGCCGAGGAGTTTAAAACGATCGAGGAGGCTCGTACAACCATCCATGAGTCCTTCGGTATTAAAGTATACAAAGCATAAATAATTGGAGGTCTTATTATGTTAGTTAACACAAAGGCAAAAGTTGGTGTATTTTCAATTGCTTTAGGCGCATATCTTCCGCAGTTTCCGTCACTGGTGCCGGAATTTGAGGCACAGTACGACGCATTCAAGAAAACGATCCCGGATACAGTAGAGATCGTTGACGGCGGAATGGTGACAACAAAAGAGCAGGCAATGGTGGCAGGAGATAAGTTCCGTGCAGCAGATGTTGACCTTGTATTTCTTCAGATGCTGACATACGCAACATCCTACAACATGCTTCCGGCGATCCGTGATCTGGATGTTCCGGTTGTTCTTGTAAACGTTCAGAAGATCAAAGCGCTGGATTATGAGCACACTGACATTGCCTCCTGGCTGGGTGAAGGCTATGCATGCGGTGCTGTAGGCGAGGCAGTTGCTGACCTTGAGAGAGCAGGCAAGAGACATGCGGTTATCACAGGCGTTGTAGAAGGCGGAGATCCTGCAGTTCAGGCTGAGATCGAAGACTGGTGCAAGGCTGCTCAGGTAAGAAGAAGATTCCGTGAGACTAACATTGCGCAGATCGGAAGACCATATCCGGGTATGATGGATCTGTATATTGATGAGACAAACCTCTATAACAGAATGTTCCTCTACACAAAACAGTTCGACTGGGAGAAGATGTGGGCGATCGCTGATGATATTACAGATGAGGAGGCAATCCGTGCAAAAGCACAGGATATCCTTGATACATTCGATATTGAGGGCGGCGGCACCATTGAGAAAGTATGGGATATGGCCAAATACGTTGTTGCTTTTGAGAAATGGGTAAAAGACGAGCATCTTGGAATGATCGCTTCCCATTACGACGGATTTGCACAGGGTAAAGCAGGTGTCCTTGACAGTATGCTGATCCCGGCATTCTCCATGCTGATCAAACAGGGTACTGCATGTGCGGTAGAGGGTGACATGAAGGTTGCCATGGCAATGAGTATCTTAAAGACAATTTCCGGTACAGGTCAGCTTTCTGAGATGTACTCCATCGACTTCAATGATGACATCTGCATCATCGGACATTCCGGAAGCGGTGACGCGGACATCTCTGACAAGAAGCCAACCATGAAGATCGTAAAAGTATTCCATGGCAAAACAGGCGGCGGATATCTGACACAGTTCTATCCGTACACAGGTCCGGTGACCTACCTTGCGATCACTCAGGATAAAGACGGAAACTTCAAATTCGTTGTAGCTGAGGGCGTAAACGAGGAGGGACCGATCCTTTCCTTCGGTGATACAAACATGAGAACACGCTTCACATGCGGAGCAAGAGAGTTCGTTAACCGCTGGAGCGAGGCTGGCCCGACACATCATATGGCAGCTGCTACAGGAAGACACATCGATACGATCCTGAAGGTTGCAAAAATCTTTAACGTACCGGTAGATATCGTGACAAGATAAATTCTTTCTTATGTATTCAACCTAAAACATATTCAAAAAAGGAGACTGCGCGGAGCGGTCTCCTTTTTCAGTGGGAAAAATAAGATAAAAAAGATCTGCCGGAAATGCAGCAGGCAGATTCGGCAGATCAAAGCTTTGGATTTTTATTTATTTTTTATGCATAAGTGTGTGCTCCTTGAGAAGCTCATCGTGCAGCTGGACGGAAGACCAGTGCTGAGTTACCGGTGTGAGCATGGCCTTCAGTGCAACAGGCGGGAGCTGGTTTTCACGGAAAAAAGCAAGAAAACCATCCATCTGTGCACTGGAAAAATCCTTCAGCACGATCATCTCATCGTTGAAATTGCTTCCCAGATTAAACTGGGATGAGGGATGAAATCCCGGAATCTCAAAAAGATATCCCAGCGGATGAAGAAATTCCGGAGCAGTGACGATCCGTGTCTTAACCTTCTGACGGTTCAGATAGCGGCGGATCTGGCGAAACCGTTCCGGGTCGCTAAAATTATATAAAAGAGCTTCTGGCTGTGTATTCATATAGTGTCATACCTCATTTCTGAATAAAGATTTTTGTGGAACGTAAGTTACTTTTCACGATGTGCAGGGAACCGGATCTCAACATCCGTCCCCTCTCCAGGCTTGCTGGAATAAGTGAGTCCGTAATTATTTCCATAGAGAATTTGGAGTCTCCGGTGGGTATTATAAACTGCGATATTGGTGCCGCCGGACTGGCTTTTTCCCTTTCCGGAAAGGATAGTTGACAGGATTTCCGGCGAAATCCCAACACCGTCATCGGAAATCAGAAGAACAATATCCTCATTTTCCATCCATCCGGTAATAACAATAGTTCCGGATTTTGATTCTTTTTCCAGGATCCCGTGAAGAATGGAATTTTCCACAACAGGCTGAAGAGTCAGCTTCGGGATCTGGTATTCTGAAAGCTCATCCGGGATATCCGTGATCAGCTCAATGCTGTCGTGGTAGCGCATATTCTGAAGCTGCACGTAGATGGTTACATGCTCCAGCTCCCTTGCAATGGTAGAGATTCCTTTTTTGCGGCTCAGAGTCAGCTTATAAAAACGGGAAAGACTTTGCACTGCGTGACTGATCTCATCGGTCTGTCCCTGCAGTGCCATCCAGTTGATCATATCCATGGTATTATAAAGAAAATGCGGATTGATCTGTGCCTGGAGGGAATTGAATTCTGCGATCCGGAGATCTTCTGCAGCCTTAGCCTGCTTCTCCATCAGTTCCTCCATTTTTCGAGTCATATAGTTGTAGGTATCGATAAGATTACCGATCTCATCATGTGCCTGTGGACTTTCCATAGGAGTAGGCGGGCCGTGGCGGACGGTCTGCATCTGCCGGATCACAGAAGAAAGTCTTCCGGTAATGGAATGAGCCAGTACATTGGCAAAAATCAGAGCCAGAACCAGAAAAACTGCATAGATCAGTACGATCTGGACCATCAGTCGGTTGCTCGCATGGATCAGCGGCGGGGAAGGAAGGACCGTTACCATAAACCAGTCCGTATTGGAAATGCTGTAAAAACCGGCATAAACCTTTGTGTCCAGAATGTTCCGCTCAATGAAGTTATTGGAAGACATAAAGGAAGCCTTGATGGTGTCGTAATCCAGTTGGTAGATTCCGGATAATGACAAATCTGAGGTAGCAACAATGGCATCACGTTCGTTTACAATATATGAAACACTTCCTTCCAGAGATAGATTGTCGGAAAGAATGGAAGTAAGCTTGTCATCGGAATAATACACTGCCAGATAAGCCTTATAGGCAGTGGAGTGATAATAAAGGCTTAAAGGGCAGATATATGCCATATCACCATAATTCTTTTTTTCCCTGGGACCAAGATAGAAGGAAGGACAGAACATTTCCTGGGTGTTCCGGTTTCCCTGAAAGATACCGTACCAGTAGGTACCTTTCGCCTGACTTAAGGGAGCAAGGATATTCTTAGTGTTGGGATAAGTATCCAGTGTCTTCAGATCATCAGGAAAATCCACATAGATCTGTACATCGGTAACAATGGAATCTGTGGTCAGACGCTGAACGGCATTTTTAAAATCAGTGGCATGGTTAGATGTTGCAAGCTGTTCTGCTGAATCGCTGACCGGCATATAAAAAAGTTCCTGAAAAAAATTCTGTCCTGTAATATTCCGGGTAGTAGCGAGGATCGTATCCATAGTCCGTTCGATCAGAGGTGCAGTTTTTGCGGAGGCGTCCTGTTCCTGCCGGATGGTATTGGAAACCACCATGCTATAAAGTCGTCCATAAAAAAGAAAGGCGGTAAGACAGGCAGGAATTACCACAATGCTGATCAGGGCAATGGTGAATTTTGTCTGCAGGTTTAAATTCAGGTAGCCGTTTTTGAAACGGCGCCAGAGGGCCCTCATGACATTTTCTCCCGGTATTCAGACGGGGAAAAGCCGGAGTATTTTTTGAAGCTTTTTCCGAAGTAATTGCCATCCGTATAGCCTACCTTGGAAGAAATCTCGGAAATCTTGTATTTGGGATCGGAAAGCAGCTGCTTGGCCTTTTCCATTCGGTATTCTGTCAGATATTGATTGAGAGTCTGTCCGGTCTCACTTTTGAAAAAAGTGCATACATAAGATGCGGAAAGGTATACATGGCCGCTGATATCTTTTACGGAAAGTGTATCGTTCATATAGTTCCGGCTGATATAATCCTTGATCATAAAGATCGTGGAATTTTCCGGCTGGGAATTTTTCGCATCTTCAAAATACTGGGCGGTTTTTTCTTTCAGAGCTTTGTGAAGCTCTTCGTAGGTGAAGGCGTTGTTTAACGTATCTACGATCAGATCCTGCTTTTCATGAAGTTCGGTTTCCAGCTGATTTTTTTTACGGGAAGCCGAAAGTGTATTAAATAGCTGGTAATAAAGATCACGGATCTGGTTAGGCATAAATGTGTGATTGCAGCTATAATACCGGAAAAGCTCATCAAGAAACTGAAAACAGGGTTCTTCTTCTCCGGCCAGGAGATATTTGGAAAAAGTATTTTCCGGTGAATGCAGGGAATCCGGAACCGGTCCCTTCGGTGAAAGCAGGCGGATGGCATTTTCCGTTAGAAATGTTTTTTCCGGAAAGAAAAAACAGTTCTGCAGAAGGATCACGGCAGAAGCGTAGGACTGATAAACCCTGAAAATATCCGTTACGGTATTTCCGGCTGCGATCAGATGCTTTCCGCAGGTGTCATATTGTCTGGAAATATAGCTTCCCACTGCGGAAAGGGTAGTCGGGGAAAGGGCATTCCTTCCATATATATGGTGGACCAGATACTGAACCCTTTTTTCCACAAAAAGACATTTCAGATGGTAATGCTCCAGAAAACAGGAAATGTCGTTCTGGAGATCTTCCAGGAAAATACCGGAAGCCTCCACAGATTCATTAAGCTTTACGATCACAGAGGTAAAATTCATGCCGTTCTCAAGAAGCTCCGGCTGTCCCAGCTCCAGACAGAGATCTGCAATTTTGTTGTTATCGGAAGGTGGAAGAGTCAGCTGTTGTGCCAGCCGGGTAGCGATTTCCTGAGAATGGATCGCTTCGCCACGATGGGAGCGGAGCTTTTGTTTGTAAAGAGTCTGCGCTTCCAGAACTGCCGCCTGTACTTCCTCGGGATGCAGAGGCTTTTCGATGTAATTGATGGCTTTTAGTTTGATGGCAGCTTTCAGATACTCTTTGTCAGAATATCCGCTCATAAAGATAGGGATACTGTCCGGCAGGAATTTCTCCAGACGCTCCAGCATGGCAATGCCTGTCATCCGCGGCATCCGTACATCGCAGAGAATGATCTCAGGTTTATACAGTCTGGCCATTTCCAGTCCGTTCACACCATCATCTGCCTGAAGGATCTCGGTGATCCCCAGAGAATCCCAGTCGATAGATGAGATCAGTCCGGTACGCGTAAGTTCTTCGTCATCGACGATCAGTAATTTCATATACAATTCTCCAATCGAGCATAGCTTTATAGCTTCGTAAATCGGACGTTTACAGCTCTGTTTATATTCCCAGAAAACTGTAACGTCAGCGTTATCATTATAGCATAAAGTATATAGAAATACGAGAATGGGACAATGGTTTATGAGTAATATTTTACAGGGAAAAGAAGAATATTTTACCCTTATCCAAAAATATTCCCATTATCAACCTGTGGGCCGGATGATAGAATATAATCAGATTAAAGGAAAGGGAGGAGAAAGAGCCGTGTCAGAATATGTTCTTGAATTAAAAGGTATTACGAAGATATTCCCCGGTGTCAAAGCTCTGAATAATGTACAGTTCCAGCTCAAGCCTGGTGAGGTTCACGCACTGATGGGTGAGAACGGTGCTGGTAAATCTACGTTTATCAAGGTTATTACCGGAGTACATAAAGCAGAAGAAGGTGAGATGTTCCTGAACGGACAGAAGGTTGACTTCAAGGGTCCGAAGGATGCCCAGGAGGCAGGTATTGCAGCTGTATATCAGCATCCGACATCATATCCGCACCTTACAGTTGCAGAAAATATTTTTATGGGTCACGAGATCATCAAACATCATATGATCCAGTGGAAAGAGATGAATCAGGAGGCGAACAAGTACTTAGGTGAGCTGGATGCAGATTTTGATGCAACCGCTGAGATGGGAACTCTTTCTGTTGCACAGCAGCAGATGGTTGAGATCGCCAAAGCGCTTTCCACAAATGCAAAGATCATCATTTTGGATGAGCCTACAGCAGCACTTACCAGAAACGAGTCGGAGAAGCTTTACACACTGGTTGATAAGCTGAAAGAGAATGGCGTTTCCATTATCTTTATTTCCCACCGTTTCGAGGATATGTACCGTCTGGCTTCCAGAGTTACCGTATTCCGTGATTCTCAGTATATCGGAACCTATGATGTAAACGGGATCACAAACGCAGATCTGATCAAGGCAATGGTTGGACGTGAGATCAATGATCTGTTCCCGAAGCCGGAGGTTAAGCTGGGAGATGAGATGCTTCGTATCGAACATCTTTCCAGAACAGGATTTTTCAAGGATGTTTCCTTCAATGTACGTGCAGGCGAGATCGTAGGTCTTACCGGTCTGGTCGGTGCAGGACGTACAGAGGTTATGGAAGCTGTCAGCGGAATCACCCATCCGGACGAAGGAAAGGTTTTCCTTGAGGGAAAAGAGGTTTATATCAAGACTCCTTCCGAAGCAATGGAAAAAGGTATCATCCTTCTTCCTGAGGACAGACAGAAGCAGGGCCTTGTCATGAGCTGGGGCCTTGGAAGAAACGTAACCCTTCCGATCATCAGCAAATATGCAAAATCCGGATTCAATGACGAGAAAGCAGAAAGAGAGCTTTCCAAGAAGCTTCTTGAAGAAGTAGATACCAAGGCTGTTGATATTTTCCAGCCTGCAAGCTCACTGTCCGGTGGTAACCAGCAAAAAGTCATCATTGCCCGTGAGGTGACCAATGACAAAGACCTGCTGATTGCCGTGAACCCGACCCGTGGACTTGACGTAGGCGCGATCGAGTTTGTCCATAAATATCTGGTGGAACAGAGAAATAAGAACCGTGCGGTTCTTCTGGTATCCTTTGAGCTTGACGAGATCATGAGCCTGTCTGACCGGATCGAGGTTATCTTCGATGGTCAGATCACCGGCAGTGTTCCTGGAAAGGATGCAGATGAGAAAGAACTGGGATTTATGATGGCAGGAGGAAAGACAAATGAATAAAAAGAAAAGCATTCTGGAAAGTAATGTACTCTATACCATCATTGCGATTATAGCCGGTCTTCTGATCGGAGCGGTGTTCCTGATGATTGCAGGTATCAGTCCGGCTGTGGCATACGGAAAACTGTTCAGCAGTATTTTCAGCAAGCCGAAATATCTGGTATGGACGCTTGTTTATGCAAGCCCGCTGATCTTTACCGGTCTGAGTGTAGCCTTTTCCTTCAGAACAGGTGTATTCAACATCGGTGCAGAGGGACAGTTTGTCATCGGCGGACTGGTGGCCTGTGTACTGGGAATCGTATTAAAGCTTCCGGCAGGGCTTCATGCCATTGTGTGTCTGGTGGCAGCTGCAGCAGCCGGCTGTATCTGGTCCCTGATCGTCGGAATCCTGAAAGTAAAAAGAGGCATTCACGAAGTATTATCCTTCATCATGTTTAACTGGATTGCCTTCTACCTTTCTAACTATGTAGTAAATCTTCCGGGTATCCATCGTGACAGCAGTGAAGCAACCCAGGATGTGGCAGCTTCTGCAAGACTGCTGATGCCGGAAGGACTGCGCAGCACTCTGGACTGCAGCAATGCCCACTGGGGAATTGTACTGGCAGTCATCGCGGCAGTGATTATCTGGGTAATCATTGAGAAGACGACCCTTGGCTATAAACTGAAAGCCGTTGGTTTTAACAGCAATGGCGCGGAGTATGGGGGAATCGATGCCAACAAATCAATCCTGACCGCCCTTGGAATTTCCGGACTGTTATCCGGTCTTGGCGGAGCCGTGCAGGTGCTTGGCATGGCAGGACGTCTCAGTCAGTTTGCCGGACAGGAAGGGTTCGGGTTCGAAGGAATTACGGTTGCCCTCATCGGATCTTCCAATCCTATTGGATGTATCTTCTCCGGACTTTTCTATGGAGCTATGAAATACGGCGGATCCAAGCTTAGTATTGTAAAAGCACCTTCTGAGGTTGTTGACATTATCATGGGATGCATCGTTTTATTGATTGCCATCGCTCATGTATTTAAAGTATTCGTGCTGAAAGCAGCAAAGAAGAAGGAGGCAAAATAAGATGAATGAATTAATAAAAGACCTGGGTCTTCTGATCAATGCGACCCTGATCGCAACCCCGCCGCTTCTTCTGGCGGCACTGGGCTCCTGCTTCTCTGAGCGGAGTGGAGT
>OJUG01003693.1_pt1 | contig 13462 bp, 9 predicted proteins | sample 1599841 | NCBI WGS metagenome assembly OJUG01 (sample SAMN04168659, study PRJEB22393) | human gut metagenome | biome: human gut microbiome; feature: stool | host: Homo sapiens | collected 2014-05-12 | reverse complement strand
GATAGTGTACCTTGTAGCCTTTTTCAAACATGCTCTGGTATGGCGGAGCTGTTGAACAGGGCTGTGTTTTGCGTATCCCGTTTATAATGGATGTTTTCACATTACCAGATTACAGTATTGAAGAATATCCGAAGAGGAGAAAAATATGGCAGAGACAGTTAGAGTTGTAGTAGATGCCATGGGCGGAGACAACGCTCCGGCAGAACCAGTGAAAGCAGCTGTAGAGGCTGTTGCCGAGAGGGAAGACATTGATGTGATCCTTACCGGCAGGCAGGATGTAATTGAGAAAGAGCTGAGTAAATTTCAGAATTACCCCAAGGAAAGAATCCAGATCGTGAATACCACAGAGGTGATCGAGACAGCAGAGCCTCCGGTTCTGGCAATCCGTAAGAAGAAAGATTCTTCCATTGTGGTAGGACTGAATCTTGTGAAGAAGCAGGAAGCAGAAGCATTTGTTTCCTCTGGAAGCTCAGGCGCTATTTTAGTAGGTGGTCAGGTGATCGTAGGAAGAAGCAAAGGAGTACAGCGTCCGCCGCTGGCACCCTTGATTCCCACCCAGAATGGTGTGTCACTTCTTATTGACTGCGGTGCGAACGTAGATGCCAGACCAGAGCATCTGGTACAGTTTGCGAAGATGGGTTCCATCTATATGGAAAATGTAGTGGGTATTAAGAAACCAAGAGTTGCTATCGTTAATAACGGTGCTGAGGAAGAAAAGGGCAATGCGCTGGTAAAGGCTACCTTCCCTCTGTTAAAAGCATGTAAGGATATCAATTTCATCGGAAGTATTGAGGCGAGAGATATCCCGTCAGGTTATGCAGATGTAGTAGTCTGTGAAGCTTTTGTAGGAAATGTGATCCTCAAGCTTTATGAAGGTGTTGGAGCTACTCTGATATCTATGATCAAAAAAGGTATGATGACAAACATTCGCAGTAAAATGGGAGCTCTGATGGTAAAACCTGCTCTTAAGAAAACCTTAAAATCATTTGATGCCAGTGAATATGGCGGAGCACCGCTTCTTGGTCTGAAAGGTCTTGTGGTCAAAAGCCACGGAAGTGCCAAAAGCGTAGAAATCCGTCATGCGATCTTTCAGTGCGAGCAGTTTAAGGAAGAGAAAATCAATGAAAAGATCGAGGAGTTTATAGCAGCCGAGCAGAAAGCACAGGCAGAAGAAAAAAGCGAAAAAAAATAAAACCGGGATTGCCGGAAATATTACAGACAGAACAGGAGGCGAACAGTCGTGGAACTGGAAATGCTGAAGACCATCATCGAAAAAACTCTGGGAAGAAATATGGATGCCATTACAGAAAAAACTACCTTTGTGGATGATCTGGGAGTGGATTCTCTGGATTTTTTTCAGATTCTTATTGATCTGGAGGAAACTTTTGATGTTCGTATCGCCCCGGAGGAAGCCGAGGAGATCGTTACTGTCGGCGATGCAGTGGAGACTCTTCGCCGGGTAACGAAGGGAAGAAGAAATGGAAAATAATTTAAAAAAGCTGGAGCAGACTATCGGATACCAGTTTACCGCAAAATCTTTACTGGAGCAGGCAATGACACACAGCTCCTATGCCAACGAAAAACACCTTGGAAAGCTTGGATGCAATGAGCGTCTGGAGTTTCTTGGAGATGCGGTGCTGGAGCTGATCAGCAGTGATTTCCTGTACAAAAAATTCCGGAATAATCAGGAAGGTGAGTTGACCAAGAAACGTGCCAGCATGGTATGTGAAAAGAGTCTTGCCTACTGTGCAAGAGAATTCGGGCTTCCGGAGTTTATCCTCCTTGGAAGAGGTGAGGAAATGATGGGCGGTCGTAAAAGAGATTCCATCGTTTCTGATGCCCTGGAATCTCTGATCGGGGCTATGTATCTGGACGGTGGATTTGAACCGGCACAGGCTTTTGTTATGAAATTTATCCTGAACGATCTGGAGGATAAGAGGATTTTTTATGACAGCAAGACAGTGCTTCAGGAAATGGTACAGGAAGGCGGAAATCATCCGGTGGAATATCGTCTTCTGAAAGAAGAGGGACCGGACCACAGCAAGAGCTTTACTGTGGAGGCGCTGATCAATGGAAAAAGTATGGGAACCGGAATCGGCCATACAAAAAAGGCAGCAGAACAGGCTGCAGCTCTAGAGGCAATACGCAGTATAAAATAACAGCAGGTGGCCAATGTATCTGAAAAATATAGAGGTGCAGGGATTTAAATCCTTTGCACAGAAAATAAATTTTGAATTTCATAACGGGATCACCGGCATCGTAGGACCTAACGGCAGCGGAAAAAGTAATGTTGGCGATGCAGTCCGCTGGGTTCTGGGAGAACAGAGCGCCAAGCAGCTTCGAGGCGGGAATATGCAGGATGTTATCTTTTCAGGAACGGAGCTTCGCAAGCCTCTGAGCTTTGCGTCCGTGGCTATTACACTTGATAACAGTGATCACAAGCTCCCGGTGGATTTTGAAGAAGTAACCGTTACCAGAAGACTGTATCGTTCCGGTGAGAGCGAATACCGCATCAACGGCAGCTCCTGTCGTTTAAAGGACATCAATGAGATGTTCTATGATACCGGTATCGGAAAAGAAGGATATTCCATCATCGGACAGGGTCAGATCGATAAGATCTTAAGTGGAAAACCCGAAGAACGCCGAGAGCTTTTTGACGAGGCAGCCGGGATCGTCAAATTTAAAAGACGAAAAAATACCACACTGAAGAAGCTTGAGGAAGAACAACAGAATTTGGTCCGTGTCACGGACATCTTAAGTGAGCTGACCAAGCAGCTGGAACCGCTGGAACGTCAGTCTGAGACTGCAAAAATATATCTGGCAAAAAGAGAAAATCTGAAAGAGCTGGATATAAATATGTTCCTCCTGGAATATGAACACACCGGAAATCTGATCCGCGAGCTGGAAGAAAAAACCAGGATCGCAGAAAATCAGTTAAAAGAAGCCCAGGATGCTCATAGTCGTACCAAGGATGAATATGAACGTCTGGAAAAAATACTGGAAGAGCTGAATGAGCGGATGGAGGCGTTGCGGGAAGAAAGCCGGGATCGTGCTATCCGTAAACAACAGCTGTCCGGTGAGATCAATGTTCTTCATGAACAGATCCTGGCAGGAGAGCAGAATGATAGTCATTATCGCAGCCGTCTTTTAGCAGTTCAGGAAGATACGGAGAAAAAATCTGCAGACCAGGAGGCTCTGGAAGAGCAAAAAGCAGATCTTCAGGCAAATTTACGGGAGATCGATAGAAAACTTGCTGACGAGCAGAAAAAAATGGACAATATCCAGAGCAGCATCGAAGAATGCACCCAGGCAGTGGAAGATGGTAAGAATGAGATCATTGAGATCCTTAATTCCCGTGCAAACACCAAAGGTAAGGCACAGCGTTTTGATGCCATGAAGGAGCAGCTGGATATCCGGAAAGCAGGGATCAGTCAGAGGATCCTTTCCCTGAAAACCCAGGAAGAGGAGCAGCAGTCAGCGATCGATCAGGCACAGAAGGAATACGACACTATCACGAAGGCCATTCAGGAAACCAGAGAAGAAGGCAGCCGTCTTACAAAAGAGATACATGCCATCCAGGAAACCCTTAAACAGCAGAATACACAGCTGGAAAAGGAACAGACGTCCTATCATAGAGAGGCATCCAGACTGGAATCCCTCCGCAATATCACAGAACGTTATGATGGATATGGAAACAGTATCCGCCGTGTCATGGAACAGAAGAATCATGTTCCTGGGATCCGTGGCGTAGTGGCGGATATCATTCACGTTGAAAAAAATTATGAGATCGCTATTGAGACAGCTCTTGGCGGAAGTATTCAGAATATCGTTACGGATAACGAGCAGACTGCCAAGCAGATGATCGAATTCCTGAAAAAAAACCGGTATGGTCGTGCGACTTTTCTCCCGTTAAACAGCATTTCTTCAAGAGGCGAGTTTAATCAAAGAGGTGCTTTGAACGAACCGGGAGCTATTGGTCTTGCCAGTGGCCTGGTAACTGCAGAGAAGGAATATGACGGTCTGATCGGTTATCTTCTTGGCAGAGTGCTGGTGGTGGATCATATCGATCATGCTATTGCCATTGCCAGAAAATACCGACACAGTATCCGTATGGTAACGTTGGAGGGAGAATCCTTAAGTCCAGGCGGTTCCATGACCGGTGGAGCTTTTAAGAACAACAGCAATCTTCTTGGGCGTCGTCGTGAGATCGAGGAACTGGAAAAGAAGGTAAAAGAGCTGGCAGCCGGGTATCATGAGATCCGACAGTCCATGGAAGATAACCGCAGCAGAAGAAATGAGATGCGTGATACTGTGGCGGCGCTGCAGCAGAAATTTCAGGAACAATCCATTCAGCAGAATACAGCCAGGTTGAACATTGAACAGCTGGAGAAAAAAGCGGAGGAGATCCGCGGCGGTTATACCAGGATCGAGAGGGAGCAGGAGGAGATCCGTCTTCAGGCAAGAGACATGCAGGCAGATAACATAAAGATCACGCAGGAACTTGAAGCATCCAAAAGGGATGAGGAAGAGCTGGAAACGTTTATCGAGACCCGGCAGAAGGAGCTGGAGGACTGGAAAAAGGACGAAGCGGAGACTTCAGAGAAGCTGGAAAGGATCCGTCTTGACGCATCTGCATCCCAGCAGAAGGAAAGCTTCATAAAGGAAAATCTGCGGCGCCTGAAAGAGGAGATCGAAGTTCTTTCGAAAGAGAGGGAAGAAATTCTGGATTCTCTGGAAAAAGGCAGCCAGGAAACTGCAGAAAAGAGAAAGACGATCGACAAGGTCCGTAAGGAGATCGAAGGCTTTGCCGCAAAAGAAGAGGCGGCTGCAAAACAGCTGGAAAAATGGCAGCAGGAAAAGGAAGAGCGCACAAAAAGCCATAAGGAGTTTTTTGAAAAGCGTGATGAGCTGTCCGGCCAGATCAGTCTTCTGGACAAAGAATGCTTCCGACTGAAGACTCAGGCAGAAAAGATCGAAGAGAACCGGGAAGCAAGGATTTCCTATATGTGGGAAGAATACGAGATCACTCCGAATAATGCCTTGCAGTACAGGAAAGAAGAAATGAATGACAGGCATGTGATGAAGCAGCAGATCCATAAATTAAAGGACGAGATCCGAGCTCTTGGCTCTGTCAACGTCAATGCCATTGAGGATTACAAAGAACTTCTGGAACGGCATACGTTCTTAAGCGGTCAGTACAACGATCTATTGGAAGCGGAAAAAACGCTGGAACAGATCATCCAGGAGTTGGATGAGGGCATGCGGAAGCAGTTTAGCGAAAAATTCGGAGAGATCCAGAAAGAATTTGACAAAGCCTTCAAAGAACTGTTCGGCGGAGGCCGGGGAACTCTGGAACTTGCGGAAGACGAGGATATCCTTGAGGCAGGGATCCGGATCATTTCCCAGCCGCCCGGAAAAAAACTCCAGAACATGATGCAGCTTTCCGGTGGAGAAAAAGCACTGACAGCCATTGCACTTCTTTTTGCGATCCAGAATCTGAAGCCTTCACCATTCTGTCTTCTGGATGAGATCGAGGCTGCACTGGATGATTCCAATGTAGGACGTTTTGCGGGATATCTTCAGAAGTTGACGAAGAACACACAATTTATTATAATAACACATAGACGTGGTACCATGAATGCAGCAGACAGGCTTTATGGAATTACCATGCAGGAAAAAGGGGTATCCACGCTGGTATCCGTAGATTTAGTAGAGAACCAGCTTACCCAGTAGCAGAGGGGATGAATCAGTATGGCAGAAGAAAAAAAAGGATTTTTTAAACGTCTGGTAAGCGGACTTACCAAAACGCGAGACAATATCGTTGCCGGCTTTGATTCCATTTTCAGCGGTTTTTCCAGTATTGATGATGATTTTTATGAAGAACTGGAAGAGATCCTGATCATGGGAGATATCGGTATTAATGCAACCACCTCCATTCTGGAGCATTTAAAGGAGCAGGTTGCTGAGCAGCATATCAAGGAGCCGTCCCAGTGCAAACAGCTTCTGATCGACAGCATCAAAAAACAGATGCAGGTAGAAAGCACAGAATATGAGTTTGAGAATCGGAAATCCGTGATCCTTGTGATTGGTGTCAACGGAGTCGGCAAGACTACCTCCGTAGGCAAATTGGCCGGTAAATTAAAGGATCAGGGAAAAAAGGTCATCCTCGGGGCAGCAGATACCTTCCGTGCGGCAGCCGGGGAGCAGCTGACACAGTGGGCCAACCGTGCAGGCGTTGAGATCATCGGCGGCCAGGACGGAGCAGATCCGGCATCTGTTGTCTATGATGCCGTGGCAGCAGCCAAAGCCAGAAATGCAGATATTCTGATCTGCGATACCGCAGGAAGACTTCATAATAAGAAAAACCTTATGGAAGAGCTTCGCAAGATTTACCGTATTCTGGAACGTGAGTATCCGGAAGCATATTTGGAAACGCTGGTAGTTCTTGACGGAACCACGGGCCAGAATGCGCTTTCCCAGGCAAGACAGTTTGCCGAGGTCGCAAACGTTACCGGAATCATTCTTACCAAACTTGATGGTACAGCCAAGGGCGGAATCGCAGTAGCGATCCAGTCTGAGCTTGACATACCAGTAAAATACATCGGAGTAGGCGAAAGTATCGATGACCTGCAGAAATTTGATGCAGACGCATTTGTAAACGCCCTCTTTGACGTAGAAGAAAGGAGCTAAATACAAATGCTTACATTAGAGAGCTTTGAGGAAGCGGCAGCAAAAGTAAAAGAAGTGACACAGGAAACAAAGCTGATATACAGCAGTTATTTCTCAGATATGACGGGAAATAAGGTTTATCTGAAGCCAGAGAATATGCAGCGTACCGGTGCATATAAGGTGCGTGGCGCATATTACAAGATCAGCACACTTTCTGACGAAGAGAGGAACAAAGGTCTGATCACTGCATCTGCAGGAAATCATGCCCAGGGTGTTGCTTATGCTGCACATAAATATGGAGTAAAAGCAGTCATTGTCATGCCAACTACCACACCACTGATCAAGGTAGAGCGCACCAAGAGTTACGGTGCGGAGGTTATCCTTCACGGCGACGTATATGACGAAGCCTGCGCACACGCACTTGCCCTTGCAGAAGAAAAAGGATATACCTTTATCCATCCATTTGACGATCCGGCAGTAGCAACCGGTCAGGGAACCATCGCCATGGAGATCGTACAGGAACTTCCGCTTGTAGATTACATTCTGGTACCGATCGGAGGGGGCGGACTTGCTACAGGTGTCTCCACACTTGCGAAGCTTCTGAACCCACACATCAAAGTCATCGGTGTTGAGCCGGCAGGCGCAGCATGTATGAAGGCATCCCTGGAGAAAGGGGAGGTCGTAACGCTTCCTCACGTAAATACTATCGCAGATGGTACTGCAGTACAGACTCCGGGAAAAAATATCTTCCCATATATCCAGGAAAATCTGGACGATATCATTACCATCGATGATGATGAACTGATCGTGGCTTTTCTGGATATGGTAGAAAACCACAAGATGATCGTAGAGAACTCAGGACTTCTTACTGTAGCAGCTCTCCGTCATCTGGATGTAAAGAATAAGAAGATCGTTTCCATCTTAAGCGGTGGAAATATGGATGTGATCACCATGTCATCGGTTGTACAGCACGGACTGATCCAGCGTGACCGTATCTTTACCGTATCCGTACTTATTCCGGATAAGCCAGGTGAACTGGTACGTGTTGCATCTACGATTGCCAAAGCAAACGGTAATGTAATCAAACTGGAACACAACCAGTTTGTAAGTACCAACCGAAACGCAGCAGTAGAACTTCGAATCACACTGGAAGCCTTCGGAACCGAACACAAGCACCAGATTATGAAAGCGTTAGAAGACGAAGGCTTAAGTCCTAGAGAAGTCAATGCCAAGCTTTATTAATACGATACCAGAGAACTTTTTCAGCGACTATTCAAAAAATGATTATGGAAACCCCATAATCATTTTTTTTGAATAAATATCCATAATAATACTTGACAACACATGTATCATTGTATACAATTATACATGTTGAATTTAGTACTTTACTACGAAAAATTATTTTTAGAAAGCAGGCGATGAAAGAATGGAAAACAGGAAAGTATACCTGGATGATCATACAAATTTATTGCAACTGGAAGAACACATGTACCCGTTGGTAGATGTAAAGACGCCGAATGTGTTTCGTAATCTGTTCCATTATGATGAGATTCCGAAAATCGCATTCAATGACCGAATTGTTCCGCATTGTATGCCGGATGAAATCTGGATTACAGATACAACATTCCGGGATGGTCAACAGTCACGTGCCCCATACAGTACGGAGCAGATCGTAACATTATATGATTATTTCCATCGTCTGGGTGGTCCAAAAGGAAAGATCAGACAGTGCGAATTCTTTCTTTACAGTAAAAAAGACAGAGATGCTGTATACAAATGTATGGAAAGAGATTATAAATTTCCGGAAGTAACAAGCTGGATCCGCGCAAGCAAGAAAGATTTCCAACTGGTAAAAGAGATTGGAATGAAAGAAACAGGTATTCTGGTGAGCTGTTCGGACTATCATATTTTCTATAAATTAAAAATGACCAGACGTGAGGCAATGGAGCATTATCTGTCTATTGTAAGGGAATGCCTTGAGACAGGAATCAGTCCGAGATGTCATCTGGAAGATATCACCCGTTCCGACATCTACGGATTCGTGATCCCGTTCTGTCTGGAACTGATGAAACTGATGGATGAGTATAAGATTCCGGTTAAGATACGTGCCTGTGATACGATGGGATATGGAGTAAATTATCCGGGAGCAGTAATTCCAAGATCTATTCCGGGAATTATCTATGGTCTGCGTGTACATGCAGGTGTTCCGAGTGAACTGATCGAATTCCACGGACACAATGATTTCTACAAAGCAGTCAGCAACTCTTCAACCGCATGGTTATATGGTGCTTGTGGCGTAAACTGTTCGCTTTTCGGAATCGGGGAACGTACCGGCAATACACCACTGGAAGCGATGGTATTCGAATATGCACAGCTTCGCGGTACACTGGATGGCATGGATACAACAGTCATCACAGAGATGGCAGATTATTATGAAAAAGAGATTGGTTACCGGGTTCCTTCCAGGACACCATTCGTTGGCAAGAATTTTAATGTGACCAGAGCCGGAATCCATGCAGATGGACTCTTGAAAAACGAAGAGATTTATAATGTATTCGATACCGATAAATTCCTGAACCGTCCGCCGCTTGTGGCAATTTCCAATACTTCGGGACTTGCAGGTATTGCCCACTGGATCAATACATATTTTAAGCTTCCGGATGATAAGAAAGTGGATAAGAATTCAGAACTGGTAAACGCAGTAAAAGACTGGGTAGATGAACAGTACGAAGAAGGACGTGTAACCGTTCTTACAGATGATGAGCTGATCGCAGTTATTGATCAGAACTGCAAAAGACTGGGTATAGATTTGATTTAATTGGGGTGTTTTTATGGAAGAATATCAGGACAGATCCTTACGAGGAAGAGTGTTCCGGCATCTGCGGGAAGATATTCTGAATGGGGTATATAAAGATCATGAAGAATTAAGGGAAGTAACAATCGGTGAAGAACTGGGGGTAAGCAGAACACCGGTAAGAGAAGCCTTAAGACAATTGGAGTTAGAAGGACTAGTTACGATCATTCCGAATAAAGGTGCGTATGTGACAGCCATTACTAGAAAAGATGTGAAAGACATCTATAAGATACGTTCGCAACTGGAAGGGCTGTGTGCCAACTGGGCAACGAAATATATTACGGATGCGCAGATTGAAGAACTGGAAGAAGTAATTCTTCTGTCAGAATTTCATTTGCATAAGAAGGGATCCGGACAGATTGAACAGATGTCAGAAATGGATGGTAAGTTTCATAAGATATTGTATGAGGCATCCAACAGCAGGATCCTGGAACATGTATTAACAGATTTTCACAAGTATGTACAGCTTGCAAGGACGATGTCGATTGAAGCACCGGAGCGTGCCGAAAAGTCAATAGAAGAACACCGAGAAATACTGGAAGCAATCAAGGCAAAAGATGCGGCAAAAGCAGAACAGCTTGCAAACGAACATATATTACATGTGATGGAAAATCTGCATCTGGAAGAATAATAAAAGATGCCGCGAACAGATAGAAAGGAGACAAATACCATGGCAAAAATTAAAATGACAACACCGATTGTAGAGATGGACGGGGACGAAATGACAAGAATCCTCTGGAAGATGATCAAAGAAGACCTTCTGGAGCCATATATTGAACTGAACACAGAATATTATGATCTGGGTCTGGAGCACAGAAATGAGACGAATGATCAGGTGACTATCGATGCAGCCAATGCGACCAAGAAATATAAAGTAGCCGTAAAATGTGCAACCATCACACCAAATGCGGCACGTATGACAGAGTATGATCTGAAAGAAATGTGGAAGAGCCCGAACGGAACGATCCGTGCAATACTGGACGGAACAGTATTCCGTGCACCGATCGTTGTAAAAGGAATTGAGCCATGTGTAAAGAACTGGAAAAAACCAATCACGATTGCAAGACATGCATATGGCGATGTATATAAAAATACAGAGATGAAGATTCCCGGACCTGGAAAAGTAGAACTGGTATACACTGCAGAAGACGGCACAGAGACCAGAGAACTGGTACACAATTATGCCGGACCGGGTGTTGCACAGGGAATGCATAACTTATGCGGATCTATTGAAAGCTTTGCGAGAAGCTGCTTTAATTATGCATTAGATACCAGGCAGGATCTGTGGTTCGCAACAAAAGATACGATCTCTAAGAAATATGATCATACATTCAAAGATATATTTCAGGAAATCTTTGATAAAGATTATGCAGATAAATTCAAAGAAGCCGGAATTACATACTTCTATACTCTGATCGATGATGCGGTTGCAAGAGTTATGAAATCAGAAGGTGGATATATCTGGGCATGTAAGAACTATGACGGAGATGTAATGAGTGATATGGTTTCTTCCGCATTTGGTTCTCTTGCAATGATGACATCTGTTCTGGTATCACCGGATGGAAATTATGAATATGAGGCAGCTCATGGAACGGTACAACGTCATTATTACAAGCATCTGAAAGGAGAAGAGACCTCTACAAACTCTGTAGCTACGATTTTTGCATGGACAGGTGCTCTCAGAAAACGTGGTGAGATGGATGGAAATTCCGAATTGACAGTGTTCGCAGATAAGCTTGAAAAAGCAACCATCGATACCATTGAAGAAGGTAAGATGACAAAAGACCTGGCATTGATCACGACACTGGAAAATCCAACTGTATTGAACAGCGAGGAATTTATTAAGGCAATTGCCGAGAAATTAAAGTAGATAATATATGACAAAAACACCATACAATGTGAAAATTCCCGAATGAATTTGACGGATCACAGTGTATGGTGTTTTTATGTATGAATGAACAGCGTATAAATTAAGCGTCTTCCGCTAATTCCTCCCATTTCATATATAATTCTTCTAATTCTTCCGCTATGGCGGCTTTTTCTTTTGCCAATTCCTGGCATTTTACAGAGTTGGTGAAGATTTCTTCCTGAACCATCAGGGCATCAATCTCACCGTCGCGGTCTTCCAGTTCACCGATACGTTCTTCCGTCTTTTTAAGCTCATTCTGACGTTTGCGGGGTCTTGCCTGGGCTTCCTTTTGCTCCTGCCAGCTGAGTTTTGACTCGGATACATTCTTGTCTGTACTGTTATCTGAAACGGATGAGGGTGTAGAGGCTTCTCCGGCATATGCAGTAGTGAGTTCTTCTTTTTTCTCCAGATAATAGTCATAATTTCCGATATAATTTACAAATGTATGATTGACAAGATCCAGAATCCGTGAAGCGGTCTGATTGATGAAATAACGGTCATGAGAGACATAAAGTACGGTGCCGGTATAATCATTCAAAGCATTCTCAAGGATTTCTTTGGATGCGATGTCCAAATGGTTGGTCGGCTCGTCGAGGATCAGGAAATTTGCTTCAGAGAGCATCAATTTCGCAAGAGATACACGTCCGCGTTCCCCACCGCTCAAAGAACTGATCTGTTTGAAGACATCATCACCGGTAAAAAGAAATGCTGCAAGCACATTCCGGATTTCCGTATTCGTAAGAGTCGGATAATCATCGGAAATCTCGTCAAAAATTGTTTTCTCCATATGAAGGACATGATGTTCCTGATCGTAGTAGCCGATCTTAACATTGGAGCCAAGTGTATAAGTACCGGAATCGGCAGATACCACACGGTTTAAAATCTTAAGAAGCGTAGTCTTTCCTGTCCCGTTATCACCGATTACTGCAACATGTTCACCACGTTTGATCTCGAGATTAACGTCTGTAAAAAGCTCCTGTCCGGGGAAAGATTTGCTTAAATGTTCAACAGTCAGGACATCATTGCCGCTTACACAGGATGGTTCCAGTTTCAGATGTATATCTGTATTAACTTCTATCGGTTTTTCGATGGTCTGCATCTTTTCCAACATCTTTTCACGGCTTTCGGCACGTTTGATGGATTTTTCACGGTTGAAAGAACGAAGCTTTTCGATAACTGCCTCCTGATGCTTGATTTCCTGCTGCTGGTTAAGATACTCCTTCAGGCGTATGTCGCGAAGCTGCTGCTTCTTTGCTGCATAGTCACTGTAGTTGCCCATATAAGTACGAAGTTCTCCAAGCTCGATTTCAAGAACTTTCGTGACAACTTTGTTCAAAAAATAACGGTCGTGAGACACGATCAGCACAGCTCCCTGGTAGTTTAGAAGATAGGTTTCAAGCCATGCAATGGAATTCAGATCCAGATGGTTGGTTGGCTCATCAAGAAGCAAAATGTCTGGTTTCGTTAACAGAAGCTTGCCAAGAGATACACGGGTTTTCTGTCCTCCGGAGAGAGTGTCGACCGGTTTGGTGAAATCATTTTCCGTAAATCCAAGTCCTTTTAACACACCGGTAATCTCACTTTCGCAAGAATAGCCATTCTCACGTTCGAAAGCGGCCGTAAGGCGGTTGTAAGTTTCCAGACGGTCGTTCAGAGCGTCACCGGAGAGATGCTTAAGTTCCATCTCGATCTCGCGGATACGGCGCTCCATAGCGATTATATCGGCCTTTGCGGTGCGGACTTCTTCATAGATCGTATTACCGCTTTGCATCTCTTGATGCTGGGCAAGATAGCCAAGTGTCTTACCTTTTGTCAGGATGACGTTGCCGTCATCCGGGACTGATTCGCCTACAATCATTTTGAGCAGAGTAGACTTACCGGCACCGTTCGGTCCGACAAGAGCTGCTTTTTCGTGATCTTCTATATGGAAGGATCCATCTCTGACGATGAGGTGTTCACCGAAAGATTTCTGGATCCCGTGACATGCTAATATCATATATTTCCTCCTGCGTTGTGGATAATTGATACAT
>OJUG01003687.1_pt1 | contig 13482 bp, 10 predicted proteins | sample 1599841 | NCBI WGS metagenome assembly OJUG01 (sample SAMN04168659, study PRJEB22393) | human gut metagenome | biome: human gut microbiome; feature: stool | host: Homo sapiens | collected 2014-05-12 | reverse complement strand
CGTCATCATCGCTTCGCTCGATGCCACCTCCCCTAGTAGGGGAGGCCTTGGCATATCGTCGCATTTTCGAGTGTTGGCGCTTCGCTACTTTTGGCCCTGCTGCCGTCGTTTTTTGCCTTGCGGCAGATGATGGTTTTGGAGCCATAGGCGATGATAGCGAAAAATGAATCTTCTGCCAAAGGCTCCCCTACTAGGGGAGCTGTCACGGCGTTAGCCCGTGACTGAGAGGTTGAATGAAGAATCACCTGATCGGGAGGACAGAGACGAAGGGTATTACTACGATGAACGAATCGGAAACCATCGACCCCCGTGAGCTGAACCCGCTGGCGCTGGCCTTTGTGGGGGACAGCGTGCTGGAACTGCTGGTGCGCACCCGTCTGGCACGGTACCACCGGATGTCCGCAGGCAAGCTCAATGTGGAAAAGGTCAAGTATGTCTCGGCCCGGGCACAGTTCCGGGAGGAACAGCTGCTGGAGCCGCTCTTCACAGAGGAGGAGCTGTCCGTGTTCAAGCGGGGCCGCAACGCCAGCAAGGCCAGTGTGGCCAAGCACGCTTCCCCTGAAGAATACCGCGCTTCCACCGGCTTTGAGTGCCTGCTGGGCTGGCTTTACCTCACCGGGCAGATGGCCCGTGTGGAAGAGCTGTTCGATGCCCTGTGGCAGCAGTTTGACCCGAACCAGAAATAAAACGCGAAAGCCCGCTGCTTTCCGCACTGGAAAACAGTGCAGGGAAGGCAGCGGGCTTTCTTATGCGGTGTTACTTCTTGTTCTTGGCACCCTCGTCGTCGGCACCCTTGGTGTACTGGTTGGGGTGCTTGTGCTCGTTGGTGGTCTGATTGGTGGAGCGGTTCTGGCTTTGGTTCTTGCAGTTGTTCGTGCGGTTTTCGGTGCGATTCTCGCTGTGGTCCTTCATGGTTCGTTACTCCTTTCGTGAGGGGGCTTTCCCTCACAGCCTTAGTTTTGCCGCGAACGGCGGCTTTATTCATGGGAGGATAAGCTTTCATGCCTACGGAATATTTTGAGCGCCGGGAGCGCGCTCTGCTGGGCGACCGGTTCGATGCTCTCTATGCCGCCCCGCAGGATACTGCTGCCCGGGGCGTGACGGTCTCGGCCCTGCGTGCTGCGCCGGAGCAGTTTGCCGCGCAGGCAGATTTTCCGGTGGAGCCCTCGCCCTTCTGCAAGGCGGGCTTTGTGGTGCAGGACCCCGCCTTCAAGCCCGGGCGGCACCCCTACCACCATGCGGGCGTGTTCTACTCGCAGGAGCCTTCCGCTTCCAGTGCCGCGCCCCTGCTGGGGGTCCGGCCCGGGATGCGGGTGCTGGATACCTGCGCGGCCCCCGGCGGCAAGAGCAGCCAGCTGGCGGCAGCGCTGGGCGGGCAGGGGCTGCTGGTGAGCAACGAGTTCGTTGCTGCCCGGGCTGAGGTGCTCCGGAGCAATCTGGAGCGGATGGGCGTGCCCAACGCTGTGGTGCTGAACGAGGACACCGGCCGCATTGCCGCCGCTCTGCCGGAATTTTTTGACCGTGTTCTCGTGGATGCGCCCTGCTCCGGCGAGGGAATGTTCCGCAAGGAAGCCGTGGCTGTGACCCAGCACTGTGAAGCGCTGGTGAAGCAGTGCGCCGCACTGGGGGCACAGATCCTGGACAACGCGGCGGCCTGCCTGGCCCCCGGCGGCGAGATGATCTTCTCCACCTGCACCTTTGCCCCGGAAGAGGACGAGGGACAGGTGGCGGCGTTTTTGCAGCGCCACCCGGAGTTCACGCTGGCCGATGTGTTCGGCAATGTGGATTACAGCTTTGGCAGCCCGGGTGAGGCAAACCGCACCGGCGGCCTGCCGCTGGATGTGAGCAAGGTGCGCCGGATCTGGCCCTGTCAGGGCGGCGAGGGGCATTTTATTGCCCGGCTGGTCAAGGCTGGCACGCCGCGGGAACTGCCTGCCCCCGGAACCTATACGGCAGAGGAAGAGCTCTGGCTGGCTGCTGCCGCAGAGCAGAGCAAAAAGCAGAAGGGCGGCAAGCCTGCTAAGGCCCCGGATGCCCGCAGTGCCCGCCGGGAGAACAGCCGTGCCCTGCGGGAGGCGGTGCAGGGCCGCAGCACCCGCAGCCGGGATGCCGGGGCAGGGGAGGCCACCCCGGCCCAGAGCCTTGCTGCATGGCAGGAGTTTGCCCGGCAGTATTTCCCGGCGCTGGCGGACCGCCCTGCCGTGGTGCATGGCGGCAGCGTTCTGCTGCCCGTGCCTTTCCCGCAGACGGGACTGCATGTCCTGCGGGCGGGGGTGTTCGTGGGCAGCGTGCAGAAGGGCCGCTTCGTGCCGGAGCACCACCTGTTCACGGCGTTCGGCGCGCTCTGCACCAACCGCGAAGCACTGACCCTTGCCGACCCACGGGTAACGGAGTACCTTTCCGGCCGTGAGATCGCCGCGGACACTGCCGCCGATGGCTGGTGCTGCGTGACCGTGGATGGCTGCCCCATGGGCGGCGGCAAGGTGTCGGGCGGACGGGTCAAAAACCATTACCCCAAGGCCCTGCGGCTGCTGTAAACCGGCCTGAAAAGCCGGTTTTCCAACACAAACAGGCGAAAAACACGCCCGGAGCCCTTGAATGGGATTCGTGATTGTGCTACAATAATAGAGTTAGATTTTGTGTGCTGCCACAAGCGGGCGACCACAGCCCGTCTGCCCGCAGGCGGAGATTTCGATAAAACTTTAGGAGGTTCCCCATGTCTGGACATAGCAAATGGAACAACATTAAGCGCAAGAAGGAAAAGACCGATGGCGCAAGAGCAAAGGTCTTTACCAAGATCGGCCGCGAGATCAGCGTTGCCGTCCGTGACGGCGGCCCCAACCCGGCTTCCAACAGCAAGCTGGCAGACCTGATCGCCAAGGCAAAGCGCATGAGCGTGCCCAACGATAACATCCAGCGCATCATCAAGAAGGCTGAGGGCGGTGACAAGACCGAGTTCGAGGCCATCACCTACGAGGGCTACGGCCCCGGCGGCGTTGCTGTCATGGTCGAGACCCTGACCGACAACCGCAACCGTACCGCTGCCGACCTGCGCCACTACTTCGACAAGAACGGCGGCAACCTGGGTGCTATGGGCTGTGTGGCCTTCCTGTTCAGCCAGAAGGGTGTCATTGACATCTCTCTGGAGGATAAGGATGCCGATGAGGCCATGATGGACGCTCTGGATGCCGGTGCTGAGGACTTTGATGCAGGCGAAGAGGCTGCTGAGATCACCACCGATCCCGAGAACTACTCCGCTGTGGTCAAGGCCATGGAAGAGAAGGGCTACGAGATCCTGAGCGACGATCTGGCCATGGTCCCCATGACCACCACCCGCCTGACCGATCCCGATCAGCTCAAGGCAATGGGCAAGCTGCTGGATGCCCTGGAGGACAACGACGATGTCCAGAACGTCTGGCACAGCCTGGAGAACGAAGAGGACCTGCCGGAATAAGGTGTATCTGCGCCTGCTGACTCTGTAATAGAAAATCAAAGCGCTGCCCCCTGTGAAAAAACTCAGAGGGCGGCGCTTTTTTGCTTTGCCGATTGCGCGGCGGGGGCAAATATGGTACAATGATTTGAAACAGACCACGAAGAAACGAGGTGGCGCACATGGAAGCAAAACGCATCTGCCCATACTGCATGGGTGAGCTGGAGAGCCGGGTGTCGGTTTGCCCACACTGCGGCGGGGTACTGGCCGGGCGCAACCCGGCGGGCAGCCTGCCGGTGGGCACACTGCTGGCCGGGCGGTATACCGTGGGCGAGATGCAGAGCATCGACGGCGAGGGCATCCTGTACCGAGGCGTGGAGAACGTCGGGCGGTTCCGGGTGACCATCAAGGAGTATATGCCCCTGACGCTGTCGGCGGAGCGGGGCACGGACGCGCTGCTCCGGCCCAAGCTGGGCAGTGAGGTGTTGTTCAAGACCACCCGGATGGACTTTGCCGATCTCTACCGCTCCATCCAGCGCATCACCCCCGCAAACGGTCTGGAGGCTGTGCTGGACGTGTTCGAGGAGAACAACACCGTCTACGCTGTGATGGAAAACCCCGGCGGCATCCCGCTGCAGCAGTGGCTGGATGAGCGTCCCAGCCCGGTTTCAGCTGAGACGGCCCGCAATATGCTGCAGCCTGTGTTTGACGGCGTGGCGGCCATGCATCAGGTGGGGCTGGTGCACCGGGGCATCTGCCCGGAAAATATCCGGGTGCTGGAAAACGGCCGGGCACGCCTGACGGGCTACGCCACCGTGGGGCTGCGCACAGCGGGCAGCGGCCTGCATGAGCAGCTGTACGAGGGCTACTCGGCACCGGAGCAGTATTCCACCACCGAATTTGAGGGCCGTTACACCGACGAATACAGCCTTGCCGCCGTGGTCTACCGGATGGTCTGCGGGCAGAGCCCTGTTCCTGCGGCACAGCGTCTGGTGTCGGACTCCAACCCCCGCGCCCGCACGCTGGAACGGGCAGTGCCGGAGTATGTTTCGGATGTGCTCTGGATGGGCCTGCAGCTCAGGCCTGCCGAGCGCATCCAGACCGTGCCCCAGCTGTTCCAGGCACTGAGCAGTCAGGAGTATACCACGGAGCTTACCCAGACCCTGCAGCAGGCCGCGCCGCGCCCTCAGTCCACCGAGGAAGAGGAGCGGAAAAAGCATATCCTCAGCCTGCGCAACCTGCTGGCGGCCATCCTGATCCTGCTGGCCATCCTGACATTGCTCATCGTGTGGGGGCTGGTGAATCAGGGGCTGCACACCGCAAAGCCTGCGGAATCCACCCCGGCCTCCGAACCGGCCAGCTCGCTGGTGACAGAGCCGGTGAATCTGGCCCCTGACTTTGTGGGGATGAACTACGATTCGCAGGTGCGCAACAACAACAGCTATGCCGGGGATTACCTGTTCTATGTGACCATGGAATACAGTGATACTGTGGAAAAGGGCAAGATCATCCGTCAGACCCCCGAAGCCGGAGAGGTCATCGAAAAGGGCGGCACCATCGATCTGGTGGTCAGCCGCGGCCCGCAGATGGTGGAGATGCCCAACGTGGCAGGCTTTACCCGGGATGGCGCGGAGCAGCAGCTGGCGCAGGTGGGGCTGAATGCGAGCTTCTATCCCATTTATAACGATGGCTCCTATGTTTCGGGCTGTGTGGCCTATTGCAGCGAGGAGCCCGGTGCCATGGTGGAGGTCGGCTCGACCATCATCGTCTATATGGCGGCAGAGGTCGAGGCCGAGGTGCCCGCCACCCCGCCCGAGACCACGACCCCTTCTGCCGGTACCACACCGTCTGCCGCGCAGACGGAGCCGCCGACCGGTGGGGCCGGTACCGAAAACGATACGGATTGAACGCAAAGCGGCCTGCCGGAGAGGGCGGGCCGCTTTTTTGATGAGAACGCTTGAAGAAAATGAATGATTCTGATAGAATTATATTAGAATCATTTAGGGGGTGCGCACTATGATTATTAAGTCGTCTACGGCGCTTCGCAATGACTACGGTTCCATTTCAAATCTGGCGCACGGAGCGGGCGAGCCAATCTACATTACAAAAAATGGAGAGGGTGACCTTGTTGTGATGAGCATTGAAGCATTCGAACAGCGGGAAGAGGCGTTGAAACTCCGGGCAAAGCTGGAAGCAGCGGAACAGGGAAGGCTTGCTGGTGCTCCGGCTTACACGCTGGAGGATTCCAGAAAACGGCTGGAGGAGATCTATCGTCGTGGCTAAGATCGAAATTCTGGAGTCGGCACAGCGGGAACTGGAAGCAATCGCAGAGCTTCACATGAATCTGGTAGGGCCGAATTCTGCCCGAAAAATCACGGATCGGATCTTGGATTCTCTTTCGCGGTTGGAACGTTTCCCGCTGTCGGGTTCGCTTCCAAGAGATGCCGAACTGCTGAAAAGCGGCTATCGCTATGTGATCGCCGGGCAGTATCTCTGCGTCTATCGGCTGATTGTGGATACTGTGTTCGTCTACCATATCGTGCATGGTGCAAGTAATTACCCGGTTTTGTTCAAACGGGTGCTGCAAGAAGAATTGAAGAGAGAAGATTGACGCAAAGCGGCCTGCCGGAGAGGGCAGAGCGCTGTTGCTGTTTCTGTGTGGGTTTGTCATTTGCAAGTGGCTTGACAGATGGTTCAAGGCCGGTAAGCACTAACCCCCAGCAAAGCAGGAAGCCCCGTCGGTATAGGCACTACCGATGGGGCTTTTTGCTGCTTGGTGATACCATGGATACGCACCAATTTACATTCGCGACCTTATTATGTGCTGCACAGGTGCAAAAGTCAAGAAGAAATCACCGCCTTCCTCGGGACGAAATGCAGGCTGAAAGGCCATTTTACCGGATATTCGACAATTTGCCTTAAAACATTGCCAAATGCTCCAAAATTTGTTACAATGGTGCTGATGATTTGCCCGCCGTGGGCAAAAAAGCAACGGATGCGTCCGGCTTTCCTGCCGGGGCAGATCTGCAGAACGTATTTTTATAAGGAGGCTTTTGCAGATGAAAAAACGATTGATTAGTATGGCACTGGCAGTCAGTATGGCAGTCAGCATAATGCCTGCACCCGCTCTGGCAACAGTAGGGGGGGGGGGGTACAACCCTGGGAGATGATGCGATAACGCTGTCGGACGCAACGGGCGGCACTTCGAGCGGTACAGCTACATCGGTTTCAGATTTGACGGGGCTGACAGCTGCTGCTACAAACGGCGGAAATGTCCAATTGAGCGGCGATATTACGTTAACAGGCACTCTCTCTATCAATAATAAAGAACTGAGCATTGATCTGAACGGCCACACCATTACAGCGGCAAATAACCAGAGAGCGTTTAACATCAATGGCGGAACGCTGGAAATCAAGGATAGTGTGGGCAACGGTATCATTCAGGGCAATGGTACGGTAACAGGTCGCGGCGGAGCAATCTATATGGAAGGCTCCGGCAGTGCCCTGACGATCAGTGGCGGCACCATTCAGGGCTTTACCGTCAGTAAGCATGGCGGTGGTGTGTATATGAGTGGCGGTACTTTTACGATGACCGGCGGTAAAATCTACAATTGCAGCTCCAGCGGTACGGATCTTTCTGGCGGCGGCGTATTTATGGCCGAAGGAACCTTTGATATGAGCGGTGGTTCCATTGAAAATTGTACAGCACATGAGGGCGCAGGCGTAGAGGTGTACCCTGACCCTGGTAAGACTTGCACTTTTACCATGAGCGGTTCGGCTGAAATCAAAAATTGCAGCAATGATGGTGTATCGGTTACTTCGGCTGCTGGGGGCCAGAAATCTGAATTTATCATGAACGGTGGCACCATTCAGGGCACAAAAGGTCGTGGTGTGTGTGCGTTTGAGGATAACGCATCTATTACATTGAATGGTGGTACAATTAAATACACAGACCCGGAGAATTTTAATGTTGATATCCGATCTGGAGCTACACTGACAGCGAACAACGGTGTTACTGTCAGTGGAAAAGTATTCAATATGAGGGGCACGATTCAGGGAGATGGAACTGCCCAATTTACCGGTACGGTAGAAAATGCAGGTACGGGCAAGATCGAATCCGGAATATTCAATCGAATTGAAGATAGACGCCAAGGCGGCACATTTGGTAATATCCAATGTGACGAATTTGTTTACCTGATTAATAACGGTTGGCCGGAGTTCAATTCGCAACCGGGCAGTAGTTTTTCGCTGAAGTTTTTGAGCTATGTGTCTGCACCTACGATGACAAATACATTGACCATCCCCGAGGGCGTTACAGTTACTGTTGATCTGACGGGCAAGCAGGTTGCTGGAGAAAACGCCGAAAAGAAAATCATCAATTATGGTAATCTGACATTGATTGACAGTGGTACGGGTGGTACCCTGAACATTCCCATTGAAAACGACGGAACCCTGAACGCCAACGGCGGTACCGTAACTGGTGAAGTGACCAATAAGGGCACAATCACAACGACCGGAGAAAAGGCGACTCAATTCTCTGGAGGCGTGACAAACGAGAGCGATGGTAAAATTGAGAATGGTACGTTTTCCGGCGAAGTGACCAATAATGGCGCAATTAACGATGGTACGTTTTCCGGAAAGGTGACAAACAACGGAACCATTGGCAACGGCAACTTTACCGGTGCTGTGATCAATGAGAAAACCGGTGTGATCTCCGGCGGCAAGTTTGACGAAAACAAGCTGACCAACAACGGCGGCACCCTGCCCCCGAAGCCGGGCGACAACAAGCCGGATGACACCAACAAGGACAATGACAAGAAGGAAGATACCGAACCGGTTGCTCCTGTTGTCAAGCGGTACGACCTGACCGTCAAGAACGCCGAAGTGACCGTGAAGGATGCTGACGGTAAGGCAGTGGAATTTACCAAGGCCGAGGATGGCACCCTGACGGCTAAAGTTCCCGAAAATGCCGAAGTGACGGTGAAATACACCGCCCCCACCGATGCGATTGTGTTTGACCTGTGGAGCATTAACAGTGATGCGAAGCTGGATGCGAACGTCAAGGAGAACCCCCTGACCTTCAAGATGCCTCCACAGGCTGTGACCATCGAGGCCATGACGCAGGATGCCACCATTGAAAGCGAAGGTCCCGGCGTGCTGGGTACCGCTGCCATGATCGGTGTTGCCGGTGCCGGTACGGCTGTGCTGGGTTATACCGGTTACATGATCGGCACGGAACTGTACCTGAACACTGTCCTGCCTGCCGGTGCAGCTATCCCCCAGAACACCACCGAACTGGCAAAACTCCTCTGGACCGAAGCTGGCAAACCCGCCCCTGCCGCTGTGATGGCTGAGGATGCCACCGACGAGCAGAAGGCTCTGACTTGGGCTGTTGAAAGCCAGCTCATCTCCGCCGATAAGCCCGCAGACGCTTCTGTGGGCCGGTGGGAAGTGATCCGGGGGTGGAATAGGGTGAAAGAGATGAAGTGATCCTTCGTACAACCTCTCAGTCGCCTGCGGCGACAGCTCCCCCTTTGAGGGAGTTGGCAAAGCTGTTAGGCTTTGACTGAGAGGGCAAGGCAACTGCCCGGAGAGGGTTCGCCCGCTCCCCTTCACGAAGAGAGAAACCCCAAGAAAATAACGCAGAAAGCCCCATCGGTACGAAAAATACCGATGGGGCTTTCCGCTTGTTTAGGATAGGAAAGAGAATGGTTCAGTAATGGCCGGGATGCGGGCTTACAGGTTGGTGTAGCCCATGAGGTAGCGGTCTACCTCGGCGGCGCAGTCGCGGCCCTCGCGCAGGCCCCAGACGACAAGGCTCTGGCCCCGGCGCATATCGCCGCAGGCGAACACCTTGTCCACATTGGTGCGGAAGTGGTCGGTGTCCACACAGCCGCGGCCGGTCAGGCTGACACCGAAGGCATCGGCCACATAGCTCTCACAGCCCACGAAACCGGCGGCAATGAAGGCCAGTTCACAGTTGTAGGTGAACTCCTCGCCGGTGGGCACCATGTTGGTGCGGCCGGTCTCGGGGTCACGCTCGGGCTTGAGGTAGGAGATGACGGCAGCGGTCAGATTGCCTGCATCGTCCTTGAGGAATTCTTTGACCGTGGTCTGGTAGACACGAGGGTCCTTGCCGAACTTGGCTATGCACTCGGTCTGGCCGTAGTCCACCTTGAGCACCCGGGGCCACTCGGGCCAGGGGTTGCTGGCGGCACGCTCCTTGGGAGGCTGCGGCATCATTTCCAGAGCCACCAGATCAGTGCAACCCTGCCGCAGGGCCGTGCCCTGGCAGTCGTTGCCGGTGTCGCCGCCGCCGATGACCAGAACGTTCTTGCCCTTGGCATCAATGGCCCTGCCGTCGGCAAATTTGCTGTCCAGCAGGCTCTTTGTCACGCTGGTGAGGTAATCCACGGCAAAATGCACGCCATTGGCATCCCGGCCCGGAACGTTCAGGTCACGGGCCTTTTTGGCACCGCAGCAGAGCACCACGGCATCGTAGCTGTTCAGGATGCTCTCGGCATCCACGGCACCGCCCACATCCATGCTGGTGCGGAACTCCACGCCCTCGGCCTGCATGATCTTGATGCGGCGCTCGATGACGGCTTTGTCCAGCTTCATGTTGGGGATGCCGTACATCAACAGGCCGCCCACGCGGTCGGCGCGCTCAAACACGGTGACGGCGTGGCCCCGGATGTTCAGGTACTCGGCCACCGAAAGACCGGCCGGGCCGCTGCCGATGACGGCCACGCTCTTGCCGGTGCGGGCCGGGGGAGGGGCGGCGTGGAGCCAGCCCTTGGCGTAGCCCGTTTCCACGATGGCGTGCTCGTTCTCGCGCACGGTCACGCTGCTGCCGGTCACATCACCGCAGGTGCAGGCGGCCTCGCACAGGGCGGGGCAGACCCGGCTGGTGAACTCCGGGAAGCGGTTGGTGGCGCGCAGGCGGTGGAGCGCCAGCTCCCACTTGCCCTGATAGACCAGGTCGTTCCACTCGGGGATCAGGTTGTTCAGCGGGCAGCCCGATGCCATGCCGCCGATCATCATGCCGGCCTGGCAGAAGGGCACGCCGCAGTCCATGCAGCGGGCGGCCTGGGTCTGCTGCTCCTCGCGGGAGAGCCAGACGTGAAACTCGTTGAAATTTTCAATGCGCTCCAGCGGCGGGACATCCGTGCTGGTCTTGCGCGTGTAATCCATAAATCCAGTGATCTTGCCCATGATCCAGCCCTCCTTACTTTTTCTTCTGCACAGCGTAGAATGCTTCGATCTGTGCCTGTTCGCCGTCCAGGCCGCGCTCCTCCATGGAAGCGATGATCCGGAGCATCCGGTCGTAATCGTAGGGGAGGACTTTCTTGAACTTGGGCAGGTACTCGCTGAAGTTGTCCAGGATCTCCTTGCCGCGGGGGGAGCCGGTGGCTTCCACATGCTCACGGATGAGCTCCTTCAGGGCGGCAACATCGTACTTGTGCTCCACAGGCTCCAGGCTCACGGTCTCCTTGTTGACCCGCTGGTAGAAATCCCAGTTCTCGTCCAGAACGTAGGCCACGCCGCCGGTCATGCCGGCTGCGAAGTTCTTGCCGGTCTGGCCCAGGACCACGACAGTGCCGCCGGTCATGTACTCGCAACCGTGGTCGCCCACGCCCTCGACAACGGCGGTCGCGCCGCTGTTGCGGACGCAGAAGCGCTCACCGGCCACGCCGGAGACGAAGGCCTTGCCGCTGGTGGCACCGTAAAGGGCCACATTGCCGGTGATGATGTTTTCCTCGGGCTTGTAGCCGATGCCCTCAGGCGGGCGGACGATGATTTTGCCGCCGGACAGGCCCTTGCCCATGTAGTCGTTGCAGTCGCCGGTCAGGCTGAGGGTCAGGCCCTTGGGGATGAACGCGCCAAAGCTCTGGCCGCCTGCGCCGATGCACTCGGCGGTGTAGACATCGTCGGGCAGGGAGCTGCCGTACTTGCGGGTGATCTCGCTGCCAAAGATGGCACCCAGGGCGCGGTCGGTGTTGGAGACCTCCAGCCGGACACTCTGGGGTGCCTTGCTGCCCAGCTTGAACTTCTTCATCAGCACCTTCATGTCGAGGGTGTTCTCAAGGTGGAAGTCATAGGTATCGGCAGGCACAAAGTGGACGTTGCTGTTTGCAATGGCCGGGTTGTGCAGGATGCAGTCCAGATTCATCTTGGCGGCACGGCTGCCGGCAGCACTGGGCTTGACATGGAGCAGGTCGGTGCGGCCCACCAGCTCGTCGATGGTGCGCACGCCCAGCTTGGCCATGTACTCCCGCAGCTCCTGAGCAACAAAGGTCAGGTAGTTGATGATATACTCGGGCTTGCCCTTGAACCGCTTGCGCAGCTCGGGGTTCTGGGTGCAGATGCCCATGGGGCAGGTGTCCAGGTTGCAGACACGCATCATCACGCAGCCTTCGCACATCAGCAGGGAGGTGCCGAAGCCGAACTCCTCAGCGCCCAGCATACAGCTGATGGCAACATCGCGGCCGGAGAGCAGCTTGGAGTCGCTCTCAATGCGGACGCGGCTGCGCAGGCCGTTCAGGATCAGGGTCTGGTGGGTCTCGGCGATGCCCAGCTCCCAGGGCAGGCCCGCATTCTTGATGGAGGTGCGGGGGGCTGCACCGGTGCCGCCGTCGTAACCGGAGACGAGGATGACCTGCGCGCCGCCCTTGGCAACACCAGCGGCAATGGTGCCGACACCGGCCTCGCTGACCAGCTTCACGTTGATGTTGGCGTGGCGGTTGGCGTTCTTCAGGTCATAGATCAGCTCGGCCAGATCCTCGATGGAGTAGATGTCGTGGTGGGGCGGAGGAGAGATCAGGGTGACGCCGGGGGTGGAGTGGCGGCACCAAGCGATCCATGGGTAGACTTTCCCGGCGGGCAGGTGGCCGCCCTCGCCGGGCTTGGCCCCCTGCCCCATTTTGATCTGGATCTCTCTGGCGCTCACCAGGTAGGCGCTGGTGACCCCGAAGCGGCCGGAGGCCACCTGCTTGATGGCGGAGTACCGCTCCGGATCCCCCAGCCGGTCGTCTTCCTCGCCCCCCTCGCCGGCGTTGGACTTGCCCCCCAGCAGGTTCATGGCTTGGGCCAGGCACTCGTGGGCCTCACGGGAGATGGAGCCGTAGCTCATGGCCCCGGTCTTGAAGCGTTTGACGATAGAATCCTCGCTCTCCACCTCCTCTAAGGGGATGGGCTCGCCCAGATATTTCATCTCCATCAGGCCACGGAGGGTGTGGGGCTTTGTCTCATCGTCCACCAGGGCGGTGTACTGCTTGAAGAGCCCGTAATCCTCCCAGCGGACGGCCTGCTGGAGCAGATGGATGGTCTGTGGATTATAGAGGTGGTCCTCCCCACCGGCTCGGGCCTTGTGCTCCCCCAGGCTCTCCAGTGTCAGGTCAGTCTCCTGTCCCAAGGGGTCGAAGGCGCGGTCGTGGTTCCGCTCCACTGCGGCGGCCATCTCCTCCAGGGAGCTCTTCCCGTCGTCCAGAGTGGAGTGGGTATGAAAATCTCCGCGCATCTGTCTCTCTCCTTTTTATCCCAATCTGATTCTGTCTTTGATATATGGGCCGCCATCCGACACTTTTACCCATTCTTTGTGTCCTTTTCCACAGTAGCCGGTTCCTGCAAGTTCACACTCATCTGACATCATGGAAATGGATTTTAATAAGTCCGGTACATATCCGGTCAGTACGATCGGAGAAAATACTTTTCCGGTAAATTTACCGTCTTTGATTTCTCTTGCAATGTCAACTAAGCACTGGATTCCCCAGTTTTTCGGATCTTCCATGCCGCTGCTCGCATTTTCCAGATAAAAGCCATAGGAAATAGAGGAGATCATATCTTCCACTTTATCAGTGCCTGGTTCAAAGAAAGTATTGGTCATCCGCGTGTACGCTTTGTGGCTGTTCTTTTCCCTTCTTCCGTTTCCGGTCGGTTTTGTGCCAAGTGCCATAGCAGCCTGTGCATCACAGATTCCGGTCTTCAAGATTCCTTTATCAATGATGACGGTATCCTGCGCAAGTGTTCCCTCATCATCAAAAAAGAAGGTT
>OJUG01003666.1_pt1 | contig 13564 bp, 9 predicted proteins | sample 1599841 | NCBI WGS metagenome assembly OJUG01 (sample SAMN04168659, study PRJEB22393) | human gut metagenome | biome: human gut microbiome; feature: stool | host: Homo sapiens | collected 2014-05-12 | reverse complement strand
GTGTCTGGTCCGGCAGTACCGGATTGCGCAGGAGGACGAAAAAGAGGAGCTGGAGCGCTGGATCCAGAACTCCGCGTATATCTCCCGGTTAAATACGATGCAGAGCTTTAACAGCGTGGATTTTTTACGGGGGATAGTGGAGGAGGATGCGGGCGGAGGCAAAGCTGAAGGAGAAGGAGAGCGGAAGCTGCGTCAGCCTGAGCAGCAGCCGTTTCGGCTTCAGGCAGGCCCGGTTTACACCGGAAGGATTTTCCCTGAACGGCGTGAAATGCAAACTCATCGGCCTGAACCGCCATCAGTCATGGCCCTATGTGGGCTATGCCATGCCGGAGCGGATACAGCGCCGGGATGCGCAGCTTCTGCGACGGGAGCTGGGCTGCAATGTGGTTCGCACCAGCCATTATCCCCAGTCCAGGCATTTCCTGGATGCCTGCGATGAGCTGGGACTGCTGGTAATGGAGGAGATTCCGGGCCGGCAGACCGGAGGGACCAGGTATATTCAGCGAAGCGAGCTTTTGGAGGATGTGTATACCTATAATGATTTTACCCATGATGGGGGAAAAACGGTATTCCGACCGCAGAAGGAAACCACAGGGCTGGACAGGGCGGTGCCTCTGCTTGTGACGGAGAGCAACGGACATATGTACCCCACAAAGCGTTTTGACCAGGAGGCGCGGGTGACGGAACATGCGCTGCGGCATCTGCGGGTGATAAACGAAAGCCTGGGCCGGGAGGATCTGGCAGGCGGCATCAGCTGGTGCGCTTTTGACTATAATACCCACGGCAGTTTCGGTTCAGGGGATAAAATCTGTTATCACGGCGTTTTTGATATGTTCAGGAACCCCAAATACGCGGCCTTTGCCTATGCGTCACAGAAGGAACCGGAGAAGGAACCGGTGCTTGAGCCTGTTACGCTGGTAAGCCGTGGGGAAAGGGACGGAGGAGACACGGTGCGGATAGGCGTGTTGGGGGTGGAAAGCAAAGCAGAATGTACAGTTGATGTGAAATAGGGGAAACAGGAGAAAACTGTTTCAGATTATGGATGCTCCGGAGGCCATGGGATTGCGTGGCCTGCCGGAGCTTTTTTGCGCCTAAAAATCGGCCCGTGTGTATTCGGAAGGCGTGATATTTTTATAACGTTTGAAAACCTTTACAAAATAGCTGGCATCGTGGAAACCGCAGTCAAAAGCGATTTCCGTAATCGTTTTATTCGTATAAGACAGCTGCTCGCAGGCGGCCTCCACACGGTAATAATTCAGGTAATCCAGTGGTGTGCGGTGGGTCAGCTCCCGGAAATAGCGGCAGAAATAATTGCCGTTCATATTTGCGCAGGCGGCAAGGTCGGAAAGCCGGATATCTTCCGCATAGTGCTCATCTATAAAGGTAAGAACATCCTTCAGATGCAGCACTTTTTTCTGGGTGCTGAGAGCGGGTGCTTCGGAATAAAAATGGTTCTGGAAAAGCTGGCCGAACAGCAGGAAGGTATAGCCCTGCAAAAGAAGCGTATAGCCCTCAGGCTTGAAACGCAGCAAATCCAGCATACTGCAGAGAATATCGTTGATTTGCGTGCATGCTGCAGGAAAATAATTATGGATAAGTATTTTCTGGTTCAGAAGGTCGAAGATTTTATGTTCATAAACTCTGGTGGATGAGCCGGACTGAAAAATAGTATCCAGATCCATCAGCAGACATTCATAACAGCAGCTTTGTGCTTCCAGGGGCGCGCCGCCGTGGGTGACGCCTGAGGAAATAAAAGCGCTGTCTCCGGGAGAAAGCAGCAGTTCACAATCTTCCAGCTGCAGCCGGAAATGCCCGGAGAAAACATGGACGATTTCACAGAGGGGATGCCAGTGATAAGGCATGGTGTAGCGGGGATGAATATAAGTAACATGGTAGAAAAAATAGGGGAAGTCCTGGCTTCCATGTCTTTGCTGCTCCGGATAGTCCAAAAATTTCATAAAAAAACTTCCTTTCCTTTTTCGATGCGGGCCCTAACCATATCTATATTTCCTTACTATAACACGAAAAGTGAATTTATTACCAGAAATCACTAAAATTTTACAAGAAGAAAAGGCTCCGGCACATTAAAATAATAGTATGCACAAGCGGAAAGGCCTGGGAGGAAACGTTTGTAAGTCCTTTCCAACTATGGATGGATACTATATCGCAGGAAAGCCTGCGGTATGCGGGAGGTATAAAAATGAAAAAGACAGTAGCTGCCATGAATAGCAGAAAAAAGAACCAGACCTGGAAACTGATGAAGAGAAACTGGTGTCTGTACCTGTTTCTGGTTCCCGCCGTGGTGTTTATAGGAATATTCTGCTATGCGCCGATGTATGGCGTACTAATGGCCTTTCAGGATTATTCGCCGGGGAAAGGGATAATGGGGAGCAACTGGATGGGGTTAAAATGGTTCCAGACCTTTTTCCATCTGCCCCGTTTCTGGCAGATAGTGAAGAATACACTGGTGGTGAGCCTCTATTCCCTGGTGGTGGGCTTCCCTATCCCCATAGTGCTTGCACTTATGATAAACAGTGTAAAAAGTACCAGATTCAAAAAACTGACACAGACGATAACCTATATGCCGCACTTTATTTCCACAGTAATTCTGGTCGGTATGATGTCGGTTTTCCTCTCTCCCAGATCGGGGTTTTTAAATCATCTGATTGCTATGCTGGGAGGACCGGATGACCTGTATTATATGGGCAGCGCCTCAGCCTTTGCACATCTTTATGTCTGGTCGGGGATCTGGCAGAATATGGGCTGGAGCTCCATAATTTATCTGGCAGCGTTGGCCGGCGTGGATCAGGAGCTGCATGAGGCGGCCATGGTGGATGGGGCGAACAAGCTGAAGCGGATTATCCATATTGATTTGCCCGCCATTATGCCTACGATGGTTATACTGCTTATCATGAACGCAGGAAACATTATGAGCGTAGGCTATGAAAAAGTATATCTGATGCAGAATGATCTGAATCTTACCACGGCGGAGGTGATCTCCACCTATGTTTATAAAATCGGCCTGAAACAGCAGCAGTACAGCTACTCGGCGGCCATAGGGCTGTTTAACAACGCAATAAATTTTTTCCTGCTTGTGGTGGTGAATAAGATATCGAAAAAGGTATCCGGTTCCAGTCTGTGGTAGGAATAACAGGAGACAGGAGGAGATGATATGACGACGCAGGGATCCCTTTCCCGGAAAAAGAAAAAATTCCGGTTTACCCAGGATACGGTTTTTGACATTGTGGTTGCGGCAGCGCTGCTGTTGATAATAGTTATTATGGCATATCCGATTTATTTCGTTTTTGTAGCTTCTTTTTCGGATCCGGCGTATGTCAATAACGGGAGTATGCTGCTGTGGCCGAAGGGCTTTACGCTTTTGGGATATCAAAAGGTGTTCGAGGATGCCCGGATTTGGATCGGTTACGGTAACACACTGATTTATACGGCCGGGGGTACGGCGCTGGGGACACTTGTAACCATGATGGCAGGCTATGCCCTGTCCAGAAAGGACCTGCCCTTCCGTAATACTTTGATGGGCTATTTTGTGTTTACAATGTACTTCGGCGGCGGCCTGATTCCTTTTTATATGGTAATAAAGAAGCTGCAGCTGACCAATACAAGAACCCTGATGGTAATTATCAGCGCAGTGGCAGTCTATAATATCATTATTACTCGCTCCTTTATGGAAAGCAATATACCAGAGGAACTGCGGGATGCGGCCAGAGTGGACGGCTGCGGAAACGGACGGTTCTTTTTCAGAATTGTAATGCCGCTTTCCAAGGCGATTATGGCGGTACTGGTACTTTATATTGCGGTAACCTACTGGGATTCTTATTTTAATCCCATGATATTCCTTACCGACAGAAGCAAATATCCGCTGGCGCTGTACCTGAGGGAGATCCTGCTGACAGCGGCGACCGGGGCCGCCAATTCCATGACCACAGATGCGGATGCGGCGCGCAAGCTGCAGACCATGGTGCAGGTGATTAAATACGGCGTAATTGTAGTATCCACGCTGCCTATTATCTGTGTATATCCTTTCCTGCAGAAGTATTTTGTAAAGGGCGTCATGATTGGCTCTATTAAAGGGTGAAATCAATGGGTGACAATCCATTTTGATGAATAAAGAAGGAGGAATAGTAATGAAAAGAAAAGTACTGGCGATTTTAATGGCGGCAGCTATGACTATGACCGTCATGGCTGGCTGCGGCGGCGCGGCACCGTCGGAAACAAAGGATCCGGGGGCCCAGCCGCAGACCGGAGCCGATGCGGCGTCCGGTGAAAAGACAGGGCAGGAGGAAAAAACCACCTTTAAGATTGCAGTGGTGCTCCATCCCCTGACTAAAGATGAGGATTTTAATAATAAGGAAATCTACAAAAAAGCAGAGGAAGCCACGGGCGTACATATTGAGTGGATTCCCATTGCCTCCTCGGATGCGGAGGATAAGGTGAATATTATGCTGGCTTCCGATTTGCCGGATGCATTTCTCGGTCTGATAGGCGAGAACCAGATTGCGAATAATATGGATTCTTTTGCGGATCTGGCAGCTGACGATGTCCTGAAAAACTATGCGCCCCATGTGTATTCAGACTATGAAACGATTCCGGGCGGCCTTGACCTGGTAACCTGGCCCGACGGCTCCATCCGTTCTCTCATGACAGGCAGACAGACCAGCTATGAAAACGACGCTATGGGCATTATGTTTATGAACAAAGAATGGCTGGACAAAGCAGGAAAGGAAATCCCGAAAACAACAGAAGAATTTATGGATGTGCTCAGAGCCTTCCGGGATGGGGATATGAATGGCAATGGAGATCCTGCAGATGAAATTCCTTTTGAGCCTTCCCAGAGTGACTGGTGCTCCAAAATTATGAATGCGGCAAATCCCTGGGGAATTGCAGGAACCGATTCCGGGGATGAAGAAGCCTATAAGATGGTAAAGGACGGCAAAGTGGTGGGAACCGTCAACACGGATGAATTCAGGAGCTTCCTGGAATTTTCCCATCAGATGATCGAGGAAGGGCTGCTGGATATGGAAGCTTTTTCACAGACCTCGGAACAATACCATGCGAAATTGAACGAAGGTGTGGTAGGCTGTTATTATACCTGGACTCCCAATGGGGACATGAGCGATGCCGCAGCCGCCAATTATGTGCCTGTGGGAGAAATAAGGGCAGAGGACGGCCCCGGCTACAAGAAGACCGGAGCACAGGATAAATTTGCGGCCAACCGGACTGGCTTTACCATTACCAGCGCATGTAAGGATGTGCCCAAATTGCTTGAGTGGTGGGATTATATGTCCAGCACCACAGAACTGAAATATATCTCCCGTTTCGGCCCGAAGGGCGAGGCCTGGGATGTGGATGAAAACGGGCAGGTGTTTGAAAAGCTTCCCGACAGCCTGACAGATGATTTTACTATTGAAAATTATAAATATACCTATGGCATGGTGGATTACGGCCCGTTGATCAGGAAGGACGAAAATGCAGAGGTACTGGAGGATATTGCATGGACCTCCTGGTATCGGATCGAATGTGTGAAGGAAGTCCATGATTTCTGTATACCGGTGGAAGATCAGATCCCAATCCGGTTCGTGGATCCTGCCAAAACGAGTGAAAGAGCTTTTATGGAAACGGAACTTTTTTCCTATATTAAGAATTTTACTGCCACAAGTATTCTGGAGGGAATCGATGATGCGGCCTGGGAGGCCCACCTGAAACAGCTGGATGCGATGCAGTATGGCGCCTGGCTGCAGTGGTATCAGGATTTCCTGGATCAGAAATTTTAAACTAAAGTAAGGGAGCAGGAGAGCGCCGGCAGTGTCTTCCGGCCGCTCTCCTGCACGGACAAATGTATGAAAATCAGAGAAATTACAGGAATAGATGGTGACAGAAGAGATTATTATTTGTACCCGAAGGCAGTCCCTCCATATGAAAAATCAGATTATATCGAGCAGGTGCTCCCGGATCGTTTCCGTTATCACAGCGGGGATGGGGATATGTGGCCGTTAACCTGGGCAGAGGATGATATGATTTACGGCGGCGCCGGGGATAACCGGGGCTGCCCTATGAATATCTGGAGAATAAAGACGCTCCGGTTTTTACCGGAAAAGCTGACCTGCACGGGACACTGGTGTATGGATGTAATCAATGAAAAGCCGGTAGATTTGAATAAATACTGCACGCCCGCAGCTCCTTATGTGAAGCCGTCCGGCCTTCTGGATATCGGCGGAACCCTCTATCTGAGCATTGAAGCTCAGAATTATGGGGATAACCCTTATTTTTGCAGACAGAGAAATCTTCATGGCTGGATTGTAAGATCAACGGACGCCGGCAGAAGCTTTGATCCGGAAACGACGCCCCGGGATTTTTTCCGGGGAAGGCTGTCTTCCTGCCATTTCCTGCAGTTTGGAAGAGGCTATTCGGGGGCGAGGGACAGTTATGTATATGCTTATTTTCCCTGTGATTTGGAGGATGGCGGCAGCTATTGGGAAAATAACGACGCGCTGCTGTTGGGACGGGTTCCCAAAGAAAAACTGACTGTGCGGGATTCCTGGGAATTTTATTGCGGGAAGGACTCCCTGCATCCGGCATGGAGCCGCGAAGAAGAGCTGGCCGTACCGGTATTTTCCTATTATAAAATGACCGGAGCCAATCATGTGGCCTATAATGCGGGCATACAAAGATATCTGATGGGAAATTACAGCTTTGTGGATGAGAACCTGAATCCCCGCCCGATTCATCAAATGCGCTATCCGGAATCCCATTACAGCCAGCTGACGCTTTATGAAGCGCCGGAGCCCTGGGGACCCTGGAAGCTGTTTTACCGGGATGACCGGTGGGGCAGCTATGGAGATTATCAGCCCAACTTTCCTGTGAAATGGATGACTGAGGATGGACGGATCGTTTATATGGTATCCTCCGGTTCCTGGGATGATTATAATTTTGTTGTGCAGAAGTTTGCGTTGAAGCTGAAAGGAGACAAAGCGTTTCCGGAAAAAGCGAAATATTTTTCCTATGAATTATAATGGGAAAGGTGCGTTATGGCAGCCGGATTCCCGGACGGGGGAGACGCCTCCTATTCCCCCATCTGGGTCCGGTACATCCCGGCATACCTGCCGTTGAGCTCCATCAGCTCTTCGTGGGTGCCTTTCTCGGCGATCCGGCCGTCTTCTATCAACAGGATGAGATCCGAATCCCGGATGGTGGAAAGCCGGTGGGCGATAATAAAGGAAGTCCGCCCACGGGTGATTGTCAGCATGGCCCGGCGGATCCGCTGCTCCGTCACCGTATCCACGGAGCTGGTGGCCTCATCCAGAATCAGAATCGGGGCCTCCTGCAGTACGGCGCGGGCAATGGTGAGAAGCTGGCGTTCCCCCTGGCTCAGGGCGGCGCCGCCCTGGGTGAGTATCGTATCATAGCCCTGGGGCAGGCGGCGGATGAAGGAATCAGCGCCGGCGGTTTTCGCTGCGGCCCGGATGCGTTCCGGCAAAACGTCCTTATTCCCGTAGCTGATATTGTCCCGGACACTCATGCCAAAGAGCGCCGTATCCTGAAGCACCACGCCGAAGGTACGGCGCAGATCCTGCAGCCGGTACTGCCGGAGATCGCGGCCGTCTAACAGGATGCTGCCGCTGTTGACATCATAAAAACGGGTCAGCAGGTTGATGAGCGTGGTTTTTCCCGCGCCGGTGGAGCCGACCACCGCCACACGGGTTCCGGCGGGCACGCGGAAGCTTACATCCTTTAAGACAGGTTCCTGCGCCTGATAGCCGAAGGTGACATGGGAAAATTCCACTTCCCCGCGGGGAGCCGTAAGCGGCAGCGCGTCCGGCGCATCCGCAGGCTCCGGTTCCTCCTCCAATATTTCGAAGATACGTTCCGCGCCTGCCACAGCCGTCTGAAAGTTATTGTAAATATTTGCAATGTCAACAAAGGGCCTGGAAAACTGCCTGGAATACAGCAGGAAGCTGGAAATCAGCCCCACGCTGATCCGGCCGTAAGCCGCCAGGATACCGCTGACGACCGCCACAATGACGAAATTCAGGTTGTTGATTACATTGGTGAGTGGCATGAGGAAACCGGACCAGATTTGTGCCTTTGTAGCCACATGGCAGAGCCTGGCATTGCTTTCCTCAAACTGCTCTGTCATTTCGGCTTCCCGGCCAAAGGCCTTTACCATGTTCAGTCCGGAAATACTTTCCTCCACCTGTCCGTTGAGCTTTCCCAGAATCTGCTGCTGTTGGGCAAACAGCTTCCTCGTATGCTTTGTAATCGTGCGGGTCAGCAGAAAGATAAGCCATACGGATATAAAGGCAATACAGGTCAATGGCAGGCTGAGCCGCAGCATAATGCACAGTATGCCTATAATCGTAAAACCATATGTCATCAGCTGCGTAAGCGAATCCGAAATGGTGGTGCTGATATTGTCCACATCATTGGTCAGACGGCTCATCAGCTCGCCATGCTGCCGGCTGTCAAAGAAGGAAAGCGGAAGTGCTTTCATTTTTTCAAACAGCGTGCTGCGGATATGAAGAATGATTCTCTGTCCGATGGCCGCCATAAAAAACTGCTGTAAAAACCGTACCAGCCAGTCCGTCAGGTAAAGCGCCGCCAGCAGTATCAGAAGCTGCAGCGCGGGGTTACCCGTATCAATGGCGGTTACGGCCGTTCCGATAAGCAGAGGCGAGAGGATGGTTGACGCGCTGGCAACTGCGGAAAGCAGCATCAGCCATCCAAGCCCCTGTCTCTGGCCCTGTGTCAGCTCCCACAGCCTGCGCAGGGTTCCCTTCATATCCTTCGGTTTTACCACCGGCTTGCCGCGCTGGCCTTTTCCGAAGGAGGAGGGCGGCGGCGCCATTTCCTTACTCATGCCGGTCACCTCCAATCTGTGAAGTATAAATTGCCCGATATACCGGGCAGCTGTCAAGCAGCTCCCGGTGGGCTCCAAAGCCCATGACCCTGCCGTCCTCCAGGCAGAGGATCCGATCTGTACGCATAACCGTGGAAATCCGCTGGCTGATGAGCAGTACTGTCATGCCCGAGCACTGTTTCCGCAGCATGGAGAGCACAGAGGCCTCCGTGGTGGCGTCCAGGGCGCTGGTACAGTCGTCGAGGATGAGGATTCGCGGATTTTTCAAAAGGGCGCGGGCAAGGGAAAGCCGTTGCTTCTGCCCGCCGGAAAGGTTGACGCCGCCCTGGCCGAGGTTCGTCTCATAACCGTCGGGAAAGCTTTGCACAAAGGCATCCGCACAGGCGATTTGGGCCGCCCGCCTTATTTCTTCGTCTGTGGCATCCGGCTTCCCCCAGCGGAGGTTTTCGGCGATGGTTCCGGAAAACAGCAGCGCTTTCTGAGGAACCACGGCGATTTCAGCCCGCAGCTTTTCCTGGGACAGCAGCGTAACATCCACGCCGTCTACAAACAGCGTTCCCGAGATAGCGTCATAAAAACGGGGAACCAGATTTACCAGTGTGGATTTCCCGGAGCCTGTAGGCCCGATGATCCCTATGGTTTCTCCGGGCATGGCCGTAAAGGTCACATGCTCTAAAGCCGGCTCCGGCGTACCCGCATAGGAGAAGGTTACATCACAGAAGGAAACGCCGCCCTCCCCGGAGGGGGACTTGGCCTGGGGCGCCTGCTTCTGCGCGGGCTCTTCCATGAGGATTTCCTGAACGCGTCCGGCGGAAGCCACGGCGCGCACGGCCGTATTCAGGATATTGGAAACCATGCCCAGGGAGAAAAGCACCTGGGTCATGTAGTTGACCGAAGCCATCAGCCGTCCGATCTGTCCGTTATCCTGGCTGCCGGACAGCCAGAGCAGAACAACGATGCCCGCATTTACCGTCAGGTTAATCAGCGGCGAAAATACGGCGGCCACCCGCATGGCGGATACACCGGCGCCGGCAAAATCCTCTGCGGCACTCCGGAATTTTTCCCCTTCCTGCTCCTGGGCACAGAAGGCCTTGACCACCCGCACGGAGGATAAAAATTCGCGGCTGACCTCATTGAGCCGGTCCAGCTTACGCTGCAGCCGCCCGAACCTGGGATAGCCAAACCCCATATTGGCCGCTATCAGCAGAAAGGAGATACATAAAATTAAGATCATCATGGGAATCTGTTTCGGTGTCTGGAGAATGATCAGAGCGATTGCGCCGATGCAGGTAATGGGAGCCTTCATCATAATGCGCATGCTGCCGTTGATGAAATTCTGAATCTGTGTCACATCATTGGTGATACGCGTAATGATGGAAGATGGCTGCAGCCGGTCAATATTTTCAAAAGAAAGGGTCTGGACTTTCCTGTAAATATCGCTGCGCATTTCCATGCTGATTTGCTGGGAGGTGCGGCTGGCATAAATGTTGCGCATCACGGCGCCAAGGGCGCCCAGGGCGGCGATTCCCAGCATCATTGCGCCGTACATCAGTATTTTGGAGATGCTTTGTCCTTTAACCCCGTTGTCCACGATGTAGGACATGAAGGTGGGCTGCATCAGATCCGCCAGCGTTTCCAGGCTCAGGAAAAAAAGAGCCGTGGCAAACATACCGATATGCCGCCGGATATAAGTCAGGATCAGATTCATAAAGCTGCCTTTCCGATGCGGCATCTATAGGAGTGTCGTGCGCATCTTATCATAGTTTTTATTTTATATACGGAGAACCGTTCGTGTCAAGAAAGAAACGCACACAAAAACTGCCGTGTACATAAAAAACTGCCGCTGCGGATCCAGATGAAAGTATTCCGGGCAGATAAAAATATTCCGGGCACGCAATATTATTCCGGACAGGAAGGGATTGCGCGGTCCTGGAAAAAGGAATAGAATCATTTTATAAATAAAAGCCCTGAAATCAGCAGAAAATTATGGTAACTGTGAAGGAGACTGAACGGTTATAAAATAGGTAGGATAGGGCGCTGGGGTCAGGAGAGGCAGCATATGGACAAAACGAAGGGTAAGGATCTGCACAAAGCAGTGAGAAACCGGGGAATGGTGCTGATAGCAATAGGAACGGCCGTGATGGGATTGGCGGTCTTTTTTTTGCTGCATATATATCAGAACAAGAATGAAGAAATATTCCGCACATTAATAGAGGAAAACCTGACCTCCACCCATCAGGGACAGGCGTCGGACATCAGGGGAATCATCCGGGAAACGGGAGGGCTGCTGGAGAAGCTGGCCGACGTGTACGCAGATACGGCGGAGGGCGGAGGAAGCGGTGCCTACCTGGAGGCCATACGGGAATTGGAATATTTGTATGAGGTTGATTATTACCCGGCGGAGGGGCTGCAGGAGGCGCTGAAGGCGGCCGGACTAACGGAGGGCGGCCGGGAAATCAGGAATCGCCTGGAAAAAGGGGAGACGGTGGTAAGCGATATTTTCCTGCATGGCGGAAAGGAGCCTGTCTATGTATTTTCCATTCTGGCACCGGCGGAAAGGGACGGCAGCTTCACAGGGGTGTTCTGCGCCTATCTGAACGCGGATTTGCTTTTGTGGACCTCGGAAAAACAGAAGTACGATCATGCGGACAATATGCTTTTAAGGCGCGGCGGTGAGCTGATACTGGACGGGAGTGACTATGTGGAGGGACTTTACAACCTGTATGACGATTTGGAGGAAATGAAAATTCCGGAGGCAAAGGTAGAGCTGGTGCGCGACGCCATGCAGTCGGACGAGACGCGGCTGGTGGTGCTCAAAAGCCCGCGGCAGGGAGAATTTTATATGCTGACCTCTCCTTTGGGCTATAATGACTGGATGCTCCTGTCCATCACGCATTCCAATGAGGTGAGGGGCTATGCGGCGCCCATTATGAAGAATACGGTATTGCTGGTGGCTGTGCTTCTTATTTTTCTGGCGCTGCTTCTTGGCAGCGGCTGGTGCGTGTATGCCAGGCAGCGGGAAAAAATCCTGCACAGCCAGGCCAGGTATGAGCTTCTGGCGGAATTCTCCGACACCGTGCTCTTTATTTATGACTGCGCCGCCAAAAACCTTGTGTTTACGCCGAATATCACAAGCCGCTACCAAATCCCCAAGGCCGATGTCATCCGCCCCTTTGACGGGAATGCGCTTCTTACGCTGCTGCATCCGCAGGATGCGGAAATTCTGCGGGACATGCTGAAAAATACGGACCAGTTTGAGCAAAATCAGGCAAAAAGCATAACGCTGCGATTCCTCAACAGGGAGGGGGAGTACCGGTGGATGCGCTGCCAGGGGCAGCTGCTGCAGGATAAGCACGGCATGCCGCTTTCCGTGGTGGGGAAGCTTTCGGATGTGCATGAAATGAAAGCCAAGGAGCAGGAGCTGATTGAAAATTCCTCTGCGGATGCCCTGACCGGCGCATTGAACCGGAGGGCTGCGCAGGAACGGATTGAAGAGCTACTGACACATGTGCGGTGCGGTTTCCTTTTCATGCTGGATGTGGATGATTTCAAGAAAATTAATGACAGCAGGGGACATACCGCTGGGGATGTGCTTCTGGCCAGGCTTGTGGAGGGTATCAGAAAGGAATTCCGGCAGGAAGATATTACGGGACGTATCGGCGGCGATGAATTCGTGATCTTCATGCCCGATACCGGGGACGCCGCGGTGGCCTGCCAGAAGGCGGAATCGCTCCTGGCCAGGCTTGCCGCTTTAGGAGAAGGGATGTCGGTCAGTATCGGCATCGCCGCGTTTCCAGCGGATGGCGGTACCTACCAGGCGCTTTACGAAAAAGCGGACGCCGCCATGTATCAGGCAAAAAGGCTGGGTAAGCACAGATATTCTTTATTCACAGAAACCTCTGCCGGCAGCTGAAATAGGCTGCCCGGCTTCAGGGCTGTTTTTCACGAAGCGGCAGCAGCAAATCCAGCTGGAAATCTTCCGGCTCCGTGTTTTCCAGCTCCACATGGTTCACATAGTTCAGATGCTCCTCCAGCATGCCGCACATATGCTCCTGATCCTTCATATCCCCGGGAATGGTTACCCACGCTTCATAGCCATGATAGCCTGTTTCGTCAACCGGGTTAGGATGGTTGAAGCCATAGCGGCGCAGATCGGGCTTGATTTTATGAAGCTTATTTTCCCTCACAAAGCCGTCAAGCAGGGTATTTACGTGGTTTTCAGGCTCGTCCCCCACATAGTGGGCTGCGGCAATGGCGGCGGGGGGCAGGTAGATGACCCGTATATCTGTGGGCTGCGACAGGCTGATGTTGGCCTGATTCAATTTTTCCATAGTCTGATCCTCCTTAAAATTAATGCTGACAAGGGCAAGGGATTCGATGGATTCCAGCAGAATATCGTCCTTTTCCAGCAGGCTCTGCAGCGGAAGCCCCGTGGCGTTGGCAAGCTCGTTGGCAAAACGGCTGAGAATTTCACGGATGGTGGAAAGCGCGGTGATTTCCTCGTCCAGTTCGTTGATGTTTTTCTGAAAAATCTCCACGGCTGTGGCGGCATTGGGGTTTTGCAGGATAATCTTAATCTGCCGGACAGGAATGCGCAGCTTGCGCAGCAGCAGAATCCGGCGGAGGCGGCAGACGGTGTTTTCATCATAGATGCGGTAGGCGTAGCCCTCCTTCCGACGGCTTTCTATT
>OJUG01003655.1_pt1 | contig 13594 bp, 10 predicted proteins | sample 1599841 | NCBI WGS metagenome assembly OJUG01 (sample SAMN04168659, study PRJEB22393) | human gut metagenome | biome: human gut microbiome; feature: stool | host: Homo sapiens | collected 2014-05-12 | reverse complement strand
GCGACCACCGAGATCTACACTCTTTCCCTACACGACGCTCTTCCGATCTTGAGATGGCAGCAGGGGAAAAGAATCTCTACTATGCTATCGGTCATCAGTCGGATCTCAGCGATTTTATCGTGCATACGAAGTATGAGAATCTGGATCTGGTTCCGTCGTCTACGCTGATGAGCTCCGTGGAATATGAGCTTTTTACAAAATGGCAGAGAGAGTTTATCCTGCGGAAATGTCTGCAGAAGGTTAAAGATTCCGGAGTGTACGATTACATTCTCATTGATGCACCGCCTACTCTTGGCGGCTGGGTGATGAATATTTTATGTGCATCCGATTATGTTCTTGTTCCGGTAGAGGCAAGTCCGTGGGGTATGTTTGGTCTTGCAAATATGTTTGATTTCCTCAATGAAGTCAGGGAGATCGCTCCGGATTTAAAGGTTTTGGGAATCGTAGTAACCAAGGCAGATGCCAGAAAGAATTATTTCAAACAGACTATGGAAACACTGAAAGAAATGGAAGGAATCTATCTTTTCGAATCTTTTATCCGTGTAGACAGCTCCATCGAATGGTCCCAGGACAGCAGTGAACCAGTTGTGGAGTTCAAAAAAAGCAGCCGCAGCGCAAAAGAGTACATAGCATTGGCAGAGGAGGTAATGAATCGTGTCAGTAGGTAAAGCAAGCATCGCAAGAGCAGTAAATGCAGAAAAAGCATCCAAAACAGAAACAAAAACAGAGGTAAAAGAGGCTGAGGTTAAAGCAGCAGAGAAGCCGTCAGAGGTAAAAGCTGAAACAGCTGAAAAAGCGGCAGAAAAAACTACAGCAAAGAAAACAGCAGCCAAAGCTCCTGCAAAGAAGACCACAGCAAAGAAAGCAGCCGCAACAAAAACAACAGCAAAGAAAACCACTACCAGAAAAACAACAGCACGTAAAACCGCAGCAAAGAAAACAGCTGCAGCAGAAACAACAGGAACTGTAGCCCAGAACGTGATCAGCGGAGGAAACGCCGACGAACTCCAGGCCAAATTCCTCACCCCAAAGAAAGATGAGCCGGACAACAACCAGCCAGTAGGAATTAAAGACGAGCTTCCGGTTTATCTGCTGTAATCTTTGATTGAATTTTTTGAAAAGATAGTAATTGACAAATAAAAAGACTGCTATATATCTATATCACTATTGATAAGGTATACAGCAGCCTTTTATTTTGCCCTATAAAAATCTCAGTGGGACAGCGAAGCGCCTCCCTCGTATCTTTCTACATATTGTAATATGCAGCATACAATCCATTCTTCTCAAGCAGTTCAGCATGAGTGCCTCTTTCGGCGATACCCTCCTCCGTGATCACAATGATCTCATCCGCATCACGGATCGTAGAAAGCCGGTGCGCGATCGTAATGGTAGTACGATTTTTTGAAAGCTCCTCCAGACTCTTCTGGATCCAACGTTCGCTTTCGTTATCCAGAGCGCTGGTGGCCTCATCCAGGATCAGAATCGGAGGATTCTTAAGGAATACACGTGCAATGGAGATCCGCTGCTTCTGTCCGCCGGAAAGGCGTGTGCCACGTTCTCCGACATAAGTGTCGTATTTATCCGGAAGCTCCATGATAAAGTCATGGATACTCGCACATTTGGCGGCTTTGATGATCTCTTCATCGGAAGCTCCGGGCTTTCCGTAGGCAATATTATCCTTGATGGTTCCATCAAAAAGATAGACATCCTGCTGTACCATACCGATCTGGCTTCGAAGGCTCTTAAGAGTCAGCCCGCGGATATCCTTTCCGTCTACAGTAATGGAACCGCCGGTCACATCATAAAATCTGGGCAGGAGAGAGCAGATCGTGGTTTTTCCGCTTCCGGAAGGTCCCACCAGGGCAATGGATTTTCCAGCCGGGATATCAATAGAGATATCGGAAAGCACAGGAGTTTCATCATCGCTGTAATGAAAAGAAACATGGTCGTAACGCACATGTCCTTTCACGTCCGTAAGCTCCGCAGCGTTGTCTGCATCCCTGATCTCGGATTCTGTTTCCATCACATCCAGGAAACGGCGGAAACCGGAAAGACCCTTCTGCATCATTTCCACAAGTTCCACCAGGATCTGGATGGGGCTGATAAAGATTCCGATATACAGGGCATACATGGCAAGATCTGCAGTCTGCATTTCACCCTGAGCGATCAGATAGCCGCCGTAAACAAGAGTTACCAGGTACATCATGCCCTGGAAGAAAAGATTGGAACTCATGAAACTTCCCATGCAGTGATAATTATCTCTTTTGGAAACAAGGAACGCTTCATTGCTTTTCTTAAATTTGGCACGTTCGATGTCCTCGTTTGCGAAGGACTGCACCACGCGGATTCCGGAAAGCGTATCCTGAAGACTGGCATTTACATCTCCGATCTTACGACGGTTTTCCATGAAGGTTTCCTGCATTTTTGCATTCTGGCGGAAGGAAAACACAAACATTACGATCACCAGGAGGATCAGCGGCAGTGCAAGCTTCTTGTTGATAAAGACCAAGAAGATAAAAGCACCGACGATCTTTACCAGAGAGATAAAAAGATTCTCAGGACCATGATGTGCAAACTCGGAAATGTCAAAAAGGTCACTGACCAGCTTGCTCATCATCTGACCGGAATTATTCCTGCTGTAATAGGAAAAAGACAGCTCCTGGTAATGGTCAAAAAGCTCCCGGCGCATATCACGTTCCATCTTTGCACCCATCATATGTCCCTGATAGGTTACATAATATTTGCAGAGACTCTGCACAATGTACATAACAAAAAGAGAAGCTGCAATCACAGGGAGGGCATGAAGAATCATATCCTTATCCTGTGTAAAGAGAGTTTTTGTCATAGTACGAAGAATCTGGGGATAAGCAAGATCTACCAGACTGATAACGGCTGCACAGATCAGGTCAATAAAAAAGACCGCTTTGTACGGGCCGTAGTAGTGGATGAATTTCTTGATGGTATTCATCGGAAAAGTACCTCCGTTTTTATGAAATGTATAGTGTTGTCTGGGCAAAAAACATTGCTGCTTGACATTCTATGTTCATCTTATCATAAGTAAGAATAAAGTCAAGATAAGTGAATTTCCAGTCTGTTTCGTTTCTGCATACTTTTTGAGAATAGAAGCTATATGGCTGCTGTTCACAGGTAATATTCCGCGAGGGATTGCTGGCAACGGAGCGGATAGTGATATGAGGAGATATCTTTTTGGGAAAAAATCAAATTACTCCTTGACACAGAAGAACAAAACCCGTATAGTGTATTTCAGATTTGGTGTGTAACTGATAAGCAGGCATTAACCAGTCATAAATGTTATTATTTGACGTTTATGGGGGTTGGTGTCTTTTTTTGTTGCCCACTTAAAAGACTCCCGCTCCAAAACGTCGAAAGAAAAGGAGAGAAAACATGAAAGACAAGATTTTCGGAGTTTTGCAGCGAGTGGGACGTTCCTTTATGCTTCCCATAGCAATCCTTCCTGTGGCAGGCCTGCTTCTTGGATTCGGCAGTTCCTTCACAAATGAAACAACCATTGCAACCTACGGACTTCAGAAGATTCTGGGAGACGGAACAATTTTACATGCACTCCTGATCATTATGAACAAAGTCGGAAGCGCGGTATTTGATAACCTACCGCTGATCTTTGCAGTAGGTGTGGCCATCGGTATGGCAAAAAAAGAGAAAGAGGTAGCAGCTCTTTCTGCACTGATCGCTTACTTCGTTATGAATGTAGCCATCAATGGTATGCTGGTAGTAAATGGTAAGATCACAGCAGACGGACAGATCGCAAAAAGCGTTCTGGAAGGTACTGTAACCTCTGTCTGCGGCATCCAGTCCTTACAGATGGGTGTGTTTGGCGGTATCATCGTCGGCCTTGGTGTTGCAGCTTTGCACAACCGTTTTCATAAGATCGTGCTTCCAAACGCACTTTCCTTCTTCGGCGGTTCCAGATTTGTGCCCATCATTTCCACCATTGTATATATGTTTGTGGGAATCCTGATGTATTTTGTATGGCCGGCAGTCCAGAACGGTATTTATGCTCTGGGCGGTCTTGTAACAGGCAGCGGCTATATAGGAACTCTGATCTTCGGTATTATCAAACGTGCGCTGATCCCCTTCGGACTTCATCACGTATTTTATATGCCATTCTGGCAGACAGCCGTTGGCGGGACTATGGAGGTTGCAGGCCAGATGGTACAGGGCGGACAGAACATCTTTTTCGCTCAGCTTGCAGATTCCGCAAATGTAGCGCATTTCAGCGCAGATGCAACAAGATATTTTTCCGGAGAGTTCATTTTCATGATCTTCGGTCTTCCGGGAGCAGCTCTTGCCATGTACCGCTGTGCAAAGCCTGAGAAGAAAAAAGCAGCAGGCGGACTTCTTCTTTCCGCAGCCCTTGCATGTATGCTTACAGGAATCACAGAGCCACTGGAGTTCTCTTTCCTGTTTGTAGCTCCTGCATTGTTTGCGGTACAGGTTGTTCTTGCAGGCGCGGCTTATATGATCGCACATATGCTGAACATTGCAGTAGGACTTACCTTTTCCGGCGGTTTCCTTGATCTGTTCCTGTTCGGGATCCTTCAGGGAAATGCAAAGACAAGCTGGCTCAGGATTATTCCGGTAGGTATCATTTACTTTATTCTCTATTATGTGATCTTCACCTTCCTGATCAAAAAGTTCAACTTCAAGACTCCGGGACGTGAGGATGACGACACAGAAACAAAGCTTTATACAAAAGCAGATGTAAACGCGAGAAAAGAAGCCGGAAAAGCCGGTGAAGCAGCAGGAAGCACATCCGCAGATCCGGTAAGTGAAGCCATCACAGCCGGTCTTGGCGGAAAGAAAAACATCAGTGATGTGGACTGCTGTGCAACAAGACTCCGTATCACCGTCCATGATGCAGCAAGAGTTAACGACGACATTCTGAAAACAACAGGCTCCAGAGGAATCGTGAAAAAAGGCCAGGGCGTGCAGATCATCTACGGTCCGCAGGTAACTGTGATCAAATCCAAGCTGGAGGATTATCTGGAGACAGCGCCGAATGAATATTTTGAAGGTGCAAATGAGAAAGAAACAGACAATGCGGAAAATCAGGCTCAGTCTGATACAGAGCGTACAGCAGAAAGTACAGGTGAGGCTGCTCAGAACACAGCTCCGACATCCGAAGCCAGCACGCAGCCGGAGAAAAAGGTTCTCAGAACAGCAATTGTCTACAGCCCGGTAACCGGTATCGCTGCAGACCTTTCCACAGCGCCGGATGAAGGCTTTGCGGAAGGAATGATGGGAGAGGGTGCTGTAGTCACACCGAAGGACCCGGTGATCTGTGCTCCGGAAGACGGCGAGGTAGAGTTTATTTTTGACACAAAGCATGCCATCGGATTCCAGACAGATACAGATCTTCCTATGCTCCTCCATATCGGCATTGACACTGTAAAGCTGGAAGGAAAAGGCTTCGAGATCCTGGTAGAGCAGGGACAGCATGTAAAAAAAGGCGAGCCGTTGATGAAGATTGACATCCCGTATCTTACAGAAAACGCTCCGTCCTTATGTTCTCCGATCCTTTGCACAGAGATCGAGGATAATCAGAGAGTACACCTTCTTGCCAATGGAGAGATTAAGGCAGGAGAGCCGCTGTTCGCAGTAGAGACTGTGGAAGAATAGGAAATTTTTCAGCAATAATATAGAAGATTGGTTTTGTGAAAAGCGCGCCTAATGCCCGGGCGCGCTTTTCCTGTGGCAAAGAAAATAACTGTCTGTCAGAAGGGCTTTACACAAAAGAAAGATTCTGTTACGATAAAGAAAATCAACAGCTGCAGACAAAAATGTCGACTGAAAATCCGGGGTAGACAGTGGTGGAATGTGGAAAAGCAGCAGGATATATAAAAATGGTGGGGAAAAAGATGTACAGAGTGAGCAAGGTATTAAACAATAACGGCATCATTGCCATAAATATGGAAGAAAACCAGGAATATGTACTTCTGGGAAAAGGTGTGGGATTTGGAAAGAAGGTCAGCCAGCGTTTTGAGGCTCCGGCAGACTGTACCATTTACAGGCTGGCTCAGGAGACAGAACGTGGCTCAGCAAAAGAACTGGCAAAGAGCGTAGCACCGGAATTTCTGGAGATCGCAGATGAGATATTGAGAGAAGCTGAGAAGACCTTTGGGGATACCATAGACAGAAGGATCCTGTTTCCCCTTGCTGATCATATTTCCTTTGCAGTGGGACGTATCCGGAATCATGAGCAGATCAGCAATCCTCTGACTGATGATATCAAGGTGCTTTTTTACAGCGAATTCAAGGTGGCGGAGAGATTGAAGAAGATCCTGAAGGAGCGGATGGATATTGAGATCGACGAGCATGAGGTGGGATATGTGGCACTTCATATTCACTCAGCACTTGGAGATGAAAAGGTGTCTGTTGCCATGCAGACAGCAAGAACGGTACGGGAATGCATTGCCATGATCGAGATGGCCACAGGAAGAAAGATCGATGTGATCTCTCTATCCTACAACCGTATGATGAACCATATCAAATATATGGTAGCCCGTGTCTCCACAGGGGAGACACTGAAGCTGGATATGAATGAATATATAGAAGAAAAATATCCGGAATCCTACAGGATCGCAGAGGATGTCTGCGAGAGTCTGGGCAAAAGCCTTGGGAAAAAGCTGGACCCTATCGAGATTGGTTATCTTGCCATGCATATTGAGCGGACAGTGGAACAATAAATGTAAATGGCTGATCCGCCTCAGGGATTTACACAATAAATTCAATAGCTTTTTTGACAGCAGTACTCATGGCAGTACTGCTGTTTGTGACTAAGCAGACCTCTCTCTGAGGGAGCGGCTCCTTAAGCTGAAGGGCAAAAATCTTCCCGTCATTGATCACTTCCCGGGCAAGGGGCTCGGGGTAAAAGCCGATTCCCAGATTGTGGACGATCATGGGAAGGACCTGGTCTGTAGTTGCTGCCTCGATGTCAGGATGAAAAGAAACACGGTTTTCCATAAAGTAATTCATATACATTTCTCTGGTGCTGGTCCCTTCCGCAAGACCTACAAAGGGCAGATCCTGAAGCTCATGGATGCTGATAGGGGCAGTGGTCAGATCCTTATATTTGCTTCCGCATACAAGGATCTCCCGGTAACGCAGGAGACTTTTTTTCTGTAAGGGCTTGCGGATGGAGATCGGAGTGGTGACAATAGCGAAATCCACCGCATAATTTTTCAGTGCCTGTACTGCCTGAGGAGTAGAATGGTTAAAGAGGCGCAGGCGAACATGGGGATATTGCTCGCGGAACAGCTCCAGCTTTTCGAGAAGGATCAGACGCAGGGCATTTTCGCTGGCGCCGATGGAAACCAGACCATGCTCCAGCTCTCCGTTCTGGCGGATTTCCTCCTCGCCGATGGACAGCTGCTCAAAAGCCAGGGCAACGTGTTCATAAAGCTGGCGGCCTTCCGGTGTAAGTGCGATTCCTTTGTTGGAGCGGAGAAAGAGCGTACATTTCAGCTCCTGCTCCAGGTTGTTCATACAGCGGGTGATATTTGGCTGGTTGTTGTGAAGAGCTCTTGCCGCCTTGGTAAAGCTCTTATACTGGGCTACATAATAAAAGATCCGGTAGTAGTCGTAAGTGATCATGTATTGTCTCCATCCTGTGATATGATTTTAATATGTTTACGATATTAATAATACTTTTTACATTTGCTTCTGAGCAAACTATAATACACCCGAGGAAAAAAATCAATGACAGGAGTGATTTAGAGTGGTTTCAGGAGGCAGAAAGCTGCAGAGCGCAGACCGGCAGATGTCAGAAGCTTTTATCACAAGTGTATTTCTGGCAATGTCCGGCGGATTTCAGGATGCCTACACATACTTTACAAGAGATGAGGTGTTTTCCAACGCCCAGACAGGCAACGTGGTTCTGATGAGCCAAAATTTTATGACAGGACAGTGGGGAGACGGTTTAAGGTATCTGTTTCCTATTTTAGCTTTTGCCATTGGCGTTGTAGCGGCGGAGCGAATCCAGAATACCTTTAAATATGCAAAAAAACTTCACTGGAGGCAGATGATCCTGCTGATCGAGATCCTGATCCTTTTTGCGGTGGGATTTATGCCGGGAGAATTGGATATGCTGGCAACCGTACTGGTATCCTTTTCCTGCGCCATGCAGGTACAGACCTTCCGGAAGGTGGGCGGTTATTCCTATGCAAGCACTATGTGCATCGGAAATTTACGAAGCGGCACGGCGGCGTTGTCCGTGTATTGTCGTGAAAAACGTCCGGAACAGCTGAAGCAGGCTCTTTATTATTTCGGAATAATTTTCTTTTTTGCCATTGGAGCCGGTGGCGGAGGAAATCTGTCCATGAGGCTGGGAATCCCGGCAATCTGGGTATCGGATGTTTTGCTTCTGATCAGCTTTATTCTGATGTTTTCCAGTAAACATAGAGATTAGAAAGGGTGAGGAATTGTGGAAAACAGCACATTATTCCCAAGAGAGGAAAAGGCGGAGCTTTTATTTGAAAAGATCCTGAAGGATCCGGAGGCGTGCAGACGGCTGACGGAGACCTTCTATGAATCCATGGATGCGGATACAGACATAGAATGCGGATATCTTCCTCCGGAAAAATTCGCCTATGCATTGCTGGACGCATATAAAAACCGTGATCTGACAGCTCTCCTTATGGCGATCTGCCAGAACAGTATGTTTGATCTTCTGCGAAATTCTTTTCTGGCACCGTTCAGGTTCAATGCAGATGGACAGGAGAATCCGGTATTTCTCACAGATGAAAAAGGAAATTTTCTGCGGGAAAAGGGAATCCATGTAAGTGACAGGGATTACGACCGATTTCGCAGGATATACAGGGAGAAACCTGGTGTAAAGATGTATCTGGCGTATGGCTACCGGAAGCGACATGCCTATGATGAAGCTACCATGGAAGTAGAAGAGTACAAAATGGGCGAACATATCGGTGTGTTGCTGGTGTATGAGCTTCCGGACAGCGTAAGGGAAAAGGAAACGGAGGCACAGGCCTATGCGGCTGTATGGGATATCATGATGGCAATTCAGAAGAAGCTTCCAAGAGCCTTTGTGTATTATGGGCAGGATTCTGTGGAGGATGGTGGAAAACGTTATGACGGACTGGGCGTTTTTCTCCCCATCCATAAATTTGCGGACCGCTTGGAAAAAATGATCGGGATCGCGGATGAGATCGTAATGAAATAGAATGTACAAAAAAGGACTGCTTTTGTATTGCTCCGGTTATCAGAAGGATAGCTGATGACCGGAAGCTACAGAAAGCAGTCCTTTTTGTATGCCAATTAGGTGCAGTAGCGGAACATTTTGTCCGTAAGGATCCTGGCGAAAATAAGGCCCAGGGGAAGAGCAACGATGATCAGAATCGCAGCTGCAAACCAGGAGGCGGAAACATTCAGGGACATGATTCCCAGATTGTAGATTGCCCGGTAGAGATAAAGTCCGGGAACCATGATCACAATGGATGGTACGGTAATGGAAATCCTGGGATATCCCACTTTGGTTTTGATGAGGGAGGCCAGAAGTCCGGCTGTCAGTGCTCCGAAAAAAGCCGCGGCAGCAGGTGGGAAACCGGCAAGATCAACAAGCTCCAGACGTAAAGTGTTGGACAGTGCGCCGATGAATGCGGCAGCTGCGGCTAGACGGACAGGGCTGTTGAACATGACCGAAAAGCCGAATACCCCGCAGAAGCTTGCCAGAAGCCGGAACAGGATCCTCTGAGCTGCCGAAAGCTCCAGAGGCAGGAAATCCACAGGCTTCAGATGAAGAAGCAGTGCCATCAGCCAGGCAGAGACAGCAGCCACCATTACAACAATAATGGCGTAGGCCAGTCGTTCCAGACCGGAACGCATATCCAGCTTGGCAAGGTCGATCCCGCTTGTGATAAACGGAAAGCCCGGAATGATAAACAGCATGGAACAGATGTACCCGGCCTCATGCTGGACGGAAATGTGGAACAGAAGCTCTGCCAGCTTCAGGAAGCCTGCATATACAAGACAGGCGGAGGAAACAGAAACTGCAATGCACATAAACAGAGTAAAATGATGCTTGCCAAGCTTGCAGCGGATGGCGTTTCCGATGCCTGCGCCTGCAAAAGCCAGGATCATTTCCAGCGGGCCACCGCCCAGAAGAAAAGTAAATGCACCACAGGCCAGTGCAGAAGCCAGTCCCAGAGCTGCAGGGGAATAAAGCCCGTGGATCCGCTCGATCTCATCTAACTGACTGTGCAGTGCTTCGCCGCTCATATGGATACCCTCCGCAGGAAAATCACTGACAAAATGTTCCAGCCTGTTCAGTCTGGAAGTATTTACGCCGGTGGTAGTCAGACTAAGTGCATGGGAAAAACTGCTCTCACCGTCAAAGCAGGTGTAGCTTATGGACATCAGTCCGATATCTGCGGAACAGGTGATACCAAGTGCTTCTGACAATGTATTCATGGAACTCCGTACCCGCCAGGCACCGGTCCCACAGGAGAGAAGCATCATGCCTGTACGGCCGATCAGGGAAGCTTTTTCGGAAAGAGAAGCTTCGGTGATGGGCTGGCTGTTCCTGGTACTTACGTAGTTGTGCCAGGGGATTTCCATATGATTACGTTTGATTAGAATATCTGACATAGAAATCACTTCTTTCTATATATTAAAATCATATAGTTGCTATTATAAATATATATAATAACTATAATCAGATATATTGTAGCCATTATTCTGAAAAAGTCAAGTATAGATGGAGTAAAATCTGACAGTACCAAAACGTCACTGTTAAAGATTTATCATTTTTTTGCGGAAAATGAATTTTTTTGGTTGCTTTTACGTACAATTTATGTATAATTGTGGATAGGGATGTTGGAATGACCAATTCCTATGGCAGGATGACAAAAACCTGCAGCAGTAGGTGGCTATCATAATTACTATTAAAGAAGAGAGGTAAATGTTAAGATGGCAAAAATCGATTTAACAAAGTATGGTATTACCGGAACAACTGAGATCGTGTACAATCCTTCTTACGATGTATTATTCGAGGAAGAGACCAAACCGGAGCTTGAAGGATTTGAGAAGGGTCAGGTCAGTGAGCTTGGTGCTGTCAATGTAATGACAGGTATCTACACAGGACGTTCCCCTAAAGACAAATATATCGTTATGGATGAGAACTCCAAGGACACAGTTTGGTGGACATCCGATGAGTACAAGAACGATAACCATCCGGCAACTCAGGAAGCATGGAATGCAGTTAAAGATCTTGCCAAGAAGGAGCTTTCCAACAAGAAACTTTTCGTAGTAGATGCATTCTGCGGAGCTAACAAAGACACACGTATGGCTATCCGTTTCATCGTTGAGGTTGCATGGCAGGCACACTTCGTAACAAACATGTTCATTCAGCCGACAGCTGAGGAGCTTGAGAACTTTGAGCCGGATTTCGTTGTTTACAACGCATCCAAGGCTAAAGTTGAGAACTACAAAGAATTAGGACTTAACTCTGAGACAGCTGTAATGTTCAACATTACAAGCCGTGAGCAGGTTATCGTTAATACATGGTACGGCGGAGAGATGAAGAAAGGTATGTTCTCCATGATGAACTACTATCTGCCGCTTAAGGGCATCGCTTCCATGCACTGCTCTGCAAACACAGACCTTAACGGAGAGAACACAGCAATCTTCTTCGGTCTTTCCGGAACAGGTAAAACAACACTTTCCACAGATCCTAAGCGTCTCCTGATCGGTGATGACGAGCACGGCTGGGATGACAACGGAGTATTCAACTTCGAGGGTGGATGCTACGCTAAGGTTATCAACCTTGACAAAGAGTCTGAGCCGGACATCTACAATGCGATCAAGAGAAACGCTCTTCTTGAGAACGTAACACTTGATAAAGATGGAAAGATCGACTTCGCTGACAAGAGCGTAACAGAGAACACACGTGTTTCCTACCCGATCAACCACATCGAGAACATCGTTCGCCCGGTATCTTCTGCACCGGCAGCGAAAGAAGTTATCTTCCTGTCCGCAGATGCATTCGGCGTACTTCCTCCAGTATCTATCCTGACACCGGAGCAGACACAGTACTACTTCCTTTCCGGATTCACAGCTAAACTTGCTGGTACAGAGCGTGGAATCACAGAGCCTACTCCTACATTCTCCGCTTGCTTCGGACAGGCATTTCTTGAGCTTCACCCGACAAAATATGCTGAGGAGCTCGTTAAGAAAATGGAGAAGAGCGGTGCGAAAGCATACCTCGTTAACACAGGATGGAACGGAACTGGAAAACGTATCTCCATCAAAGATACTCGTGGTATCATCGATGCTATCCTTGACGGATCTATTCTTAAAGCTCCGACAAAGAAGATCCCATTCTTCAACTTCGAGGTTCCGACAGAGCTTCCAGGCGTAGATCCTGCAATCCTTGACCCACGTGACACATATGCAGACGCTGCAGAGTGGGAGACAAAGGCTAAAGATCTTGCTGCAAGATTCGTTAAGAACTTTGTTAAATATGAAGGAAATGCTGCTGGTAAAGCACTCGTTGCTGCTGGCCCGCAGGCATAATCGATCATTCCAACTGAATACAGATCGTAGATTTGACCGGGAGTGGATTTATCCGCTCCCGGTTTTTTGACAAACAACTGAGGATCTATTATTTGATATAGAACTGTGCAGTGCGAAGCATGTTTCCAGACATGGAATAAACAAAAAGTTGAAGATATCTACCTGTAAAATAAAAAACTTTGGCTTGACTAACAAAGGGCATATGGTGTATCCTTTCTGAGAAGTTAAGCGGGAGACCCGTAAGACTGTAAAAATTCTCTTTGCACTGCATTACATTCGAACAGGATGCGAGATCAACAGTACAAACTGAGCAGGCGATGGCAGCGGAGATCATCAGGTAACAGGCAGATTTCCGTATTTAGCATAAGGCCGGGCTGCATAAGCGGCAGCGGATATGGATCACACAAACATATCTGCGGGACAGTGTATGTTCCGCAGGTATGTTTTTTTGTTATAATGCAAAGCCATATGAACGGATTTGGCATTCCATTACGAAAAGAACAGCGGATAAGATCGCACTACGCGAACAATGTATGTGACATAAGAAGAACCTGAGATGAAAGTTTAAGGAGGTCCTGGTTATGGAACAGACAAAAAAATTAAACATGACAGCAATGTCAGACAAGACAAACAGTAACACGATAGCTAAGAAGGAAGAGCCTGCATGGGAACATAAGGTGGCAATGAAGGTATCGGGTGTGAGTATTGCAGTAAACCTGTTACTTTCCTTATTTAAATTACTTGCCGGAATTCTGGCACATTCAGGTGCCATGATCTCAGATGCGATTCATTCAGCATCTGATGTGGGAAGTACTTTCGTAGTAATAGTCGGTGTGAATTTATCCAGCAAAAAATCCGATAAGGAGCATCAGTATGGACATGAGCGGATGGAATGTGTATCTTCCATTATTTTGTCCGGATTACTTCTGGCAACCGGTATCGGAATCGGTATGAATGGAATTGAGAACATTATTAAGAGTACTTCAGGAGCAAGCATTGCAATTCCCGGAACATTGGCACTGATTGC
>OJUG01003654.1_pt1 | contig 13595 bp, 9 predicted proteins | sample 1599841 | NCBI WGS metagenome assembly OJUG01 (sample SAMN04168659, study PRJEB22393) | human gut metagenome | biome: human gut microbiome; feature: stool | host: Homo sapiens | collected 2014-05-12 | reverse complement strand
CTGACGGGACAGGCGGTAAAGTTTCCATATTCGATCAGCCTATCATTAAGAATATGGGTGAATATATTGCCCGCTCTTATGTGGGGAACGGCTGGGTGGTCAACTTTGCCGATGCTTCTGCCAAAGGAGGAGGGGATGCCGATCTCATTTTCAGGTATGGGAAAGCAGTCGAAAGCCCTCTTATGATGAACTATGCTGCTTATCTCAAGAGTCTTTCTGATAAGGACGGTATTCCTTCCGGTGACCCTTTCCGTCTGTTCCAAACCTTGCTCTCCCGTGAAGAACTGGAAGGAATGAGTGCCGATTATCAGGCTCCCGGCTATTCCTGGTATCCGGAAACCGAATTTTGCTATATGACCAACAAGAATGGCTTTTTTGTGGCAACGAAAGGAGGCTATAATAATGAAAGCCATAATCATAACGATGCAGGGACCTTCTCCCTTTACTTGAATACGACGCCTATTTTTATCGATGCCGGAGTCGGGACCTATACCCGTCAGACCTTCAGTTCCGAACGCTATTCAATCTGGACAATGCAGAGTAATTATCACAACCTGCCTATGGTGAACGGTGTGCCACAGCAGTTCGGTTCGGAATTTAGGGCTACGGATGTGCACTTTGATCCGAGACGTATGTATTTCTCTGCAAATATTGCGACAGCTTATCCGGCAGAGGCAAATGTAAAAAAATGGGTCCGTTCGTATCAGTTGGGAAAGAACTCCCTGAAAATAGAAGATTCGTTCTCTTTGAACAAGGCGGATAAACCGAATCAGGTCAATTTCCTCACTTGGGGGAAGGTGGATGTGTCGGTTCCGGGAGTAGCCACGGTTGAAGTGAATGGCGAGAAAGTCCGGATGACGTATAATAAGAGCACCTTTACACCGACTGTCGAAACGATCCGGCTGGACGATCCTCGCTTGTCGAATGTTTGGGGCGAACAGGTCTACCGGATATCGTTGAACGCCAATAAGCAGCCGCTTTCCGGCTCCTATACTTATACAATAACAACAATAAAATAATTGGTACATGATGAAAAATTTGATTGCATTTGCTTTTTCGGCATTTCTGCTATCTTGTGCAGGTGCCCCTAAGACAGAGGAAAAAAGTTTTATTGACGAGAATATCGATTTTGCCCGTGCACAAATAGGGAATGAGATCGGTGTGATCGAAGCGAGTGGGAAATGCTTGAATCCGGTGACGCTTAAGACAGACAGTTCTGTCTATTATTGTGGTTATGCGGATTGGCGGAGCGGCTTTTTCCCCGGATCTGTCTGGTATTTGTATGAACTGACGGGCGACAGCACGTTGCTGCCGTTGGCCGCCAAATATACGGATGCCATAGAGGAAGCCAAAAACCTGACTTGGCATCATGATATCGGATTTATTGTAAATTGCAGTTTCGGGAATGGCTTGAGACTGGCAGGGACGCCTTCTTATAAAGATGTGATGGTGCAGGCTGCCAAGTCGTTGTCTACCCGCTTCCGTCCGGCTGCCGGGATTATCCAGTCGTGGGATGTGGAACGTGGATGGCAGTCCGAACGGGGTTGGGAATGTCCGGTTATCATTGACAACATGATGAATCTGGAACTGATGTTCGAAGCGACGCGTCTGTCCGGCGACTCTTCTTTCTATAAGATTGCGGTGTCGCATGCCGATCGTACCATGGAGGAACATTTTCGCCCGGATGGAAGTTGTTACCATGTGATTGACTACAGTATCAAGGATGGTAAAGTGCGCCATCGCCAGACGGCACAAGGATATGCCGACGAATCTATCTGGAGTCGCGGGCAGGCATGGGCTATCTACGGTTATGCGGTATGCTATCGTGAAACCAAGGACCGTAAATATCTGGATCAGGCCTTGAAAACTTTCAATATGATGAAGAATCTGGAGAATATGCCGGAAGATCTGATTCCTTACTGGGATATGTCGGCTCCGAATATCCCGAACGAACCACGCGATGTATCGACGGCTTCCTGTATCGCTTCCGCGCTTTATGAGATCAGTACGATGGATGTTCCGGATGCAGCCGGCTATAAAATGTATGCCGACAGTATCATGGTTTCACTTTCTTCTCCGGCCTATCGGGCTGCATTGGGCACGAATGGAAACTTCCTGCTGATGCATTCTGTTGGCAGCATTCCTCACAATTCGGAAATAGACGTCCCATTGAACTATGCCGATTACTATTATCTGGAAGCATTAAAACGTAAACGGGATATCGAGAAAGGTCTTTAGTTAATGAGGATGCATTATGCTTAAATATCTATTTCCCTTATCATTTTTCTTTTTTATATAATATTCATAACTTTGCTTATCCGCGCGTATCGGGACCGGCAAGGAGAGTTTCCGTTCGATAAACCCTATTATTTGCTGATCGATATGTTGTTGGGTGGAGCTTGTATTGGCGAAGTCGATTCTTTGGCTTTGCCGGTGGAGATGAAAGTGGGGCAGGTACGATATTATAGGAAGGATTGATATATTTAATTTAAGATAGCATGAAAACAGGAAAGTTGATTTTCGCATTGGTATTTCTGATGTTGTTTGCCGATGCTTCGATGGCTGCCAAGTGGAAAGCCAAACATGTAGTATTGATCGGTCTGGACGGCTGGGGCGCTTATAGTGTGAACAAGGCCGAAATGCCGAATGTGAAGAAGTTGATGGCAGAAGGGTCTTATACGTTGAAAAAACGCTCCGTCCTTCCGTCTTCCAGTGCCGTGAACTGGGCTTCCATGTATATGGGAGCGGGGCCGGAACTTCATGGTTATACGGAATGGGGATCGCAGACTCCGGATCTGCCTTCCCGTGTGGTGAATAAGAACGGTATTTTCCCGACTATATTCAGTTTGCTGCGCGAATCTGATCCGAAAGCCGAAATCGGCTGTATTTGTGAATGGGCGGGAATCCGGTATGTATGCGATACGTTGGCACTGAGCTACGATAAAAACATTACGGATAAACCTCAGAATCCGGCAACAGCCAAATGTGCAGTCGAATATATCAAGCGGGCACATCCGGCATTGGTCAATATCGTTTTCGACGAACCCGATCATGTCGGTCATGCTGAAGGTCATGACACACCTGCCTACTATGAAAAGCTGAAAGAGCTCGACGGCTATATCGGCCAAATTATTCAGGCGGTTAAGGATGCAGGTATGTTGGATGAGACTATCTTTATCGTCACAGCCGATCATGGTGGTATCAAGAAAGGGCATGGCGGCAAGACCATGGAAGAAATGGAGACTGCCTTTATTATTGCCGGCAAGGGAATCAAGAAAGGATATGAATTCCAGGAAAGCATGATGCAGTTCGACTGTGCTTCGACAATCGCTTATATCTTCGGGTTGAAACAACCGCAGGTTTGGATCGGACGTCCGATGATCCAGGTGTTTAAATGACCGTTTTCTTTCTGTATTCAGCCGGGGTAATTTCAAACTGGGCTTTGAAACAGCGGGTGAAATAACGCGGAGAACCGAAGCCCAGCCGGTCGGAGATGTCGGCGATCTGTAGATCGGGGTTTTCCGTCAACATGATTGCGGCCCGCTTCAGTTTGCAGTTGAGGACAAAGTCATTTGGTGTCATACCTGTCAGTGCCTTGAATTTGGCATACAATGAACTTCGACTGAGTCCCAACTCGCGAGCCATCATATTCATGTCGAAGTCGATATTATCAAGATTCTTTTCAATGATCGAGTTGACCGTGTCCAAGAACTTTTGGTCTATCGGGTTGCTTGCCAGCGATTGTGCATCGAAATCTTTCTGCAGGCTGAATTTCTTTTGCAGGATAATACGGTTACGGACCAGGTTATTGCAACGCGCCAGTAGTACCTTTGCATTGAATGGTTTATTTATATAGTCGTCGGCGCCTCGTTGTAAGCCTTCGATATTTTGCTCGGCGGAAGTGAGTGCCGTAAGCAGTACGACCGGGATGTGGCATACATCAAAATCATTTTTGATCTTCAAGCACATCTCTGTTCCGGACATTTCCGGCATCATGACATCGCTAACGATGATGTCCGGTCGTTCTGCGCGTGCCTTTTCCAATCCTTCTTTGCCGTTTCGTGCCAGCAGGACGCGGTAGGTCGGTGAGAACAGGGAGTTGAGTATCTGGAGTAATTCTTCGTTGTCTTCGACCAGTAGGATCGTATGAGGGGAATCGTCTCCTTCGATCAATAGCTCTTTTTGTTCCGTATCGGAAAACTCTTCCATGTGATCGGAAAAGGCGACCGTGTCGGGAATCAGGCTTTCCGTTTGCTTTTCTTGCTGCTTTTGTGCCAGTTCTTCCTCGGTAAAAAGCGTGCAGCCTTTCTGGAGATGGACAATGAAAATACTACCGTAGCCCGGTGTACTTTCCACTTGTATCGTTCCGTGGTGCAACTCGATTATGCTTTTGGTCAATGAAAGTCCGATCCCCGTGCTGGGAGTCTTGGTGATATTCGAGATACCGTTTTCAGCCTGATAGAATCGGTCGAATATTTTGTCTATATCTTCTTTGCTGATACCGATACCGTTGTCGATAACTTTAATGGTAACTTCATTTTCTTTGTTTTCCAAAATCATTTCAATGGCTGCATTCGGTTTGGTGTACTTGAAAGCATTGGATAGCAGGTTATAGAAGACTTTTTGCATTTGCTTCGGGTCGAAATAACACAAAACATTCTCTTGCGGAGCCGTGAAATTGTATGTGATGGAACGGCTGGACGCATATTCATAAAAAGACAGGTAAATCTCTTTCAGGAACGGGACGATGTCTTGCTCGTATACTTTCAGCTTCATATGTCCCTGTTCCAGTTTACGGAAATCCAATAACTCACTGATCAAGTTCCGCATATGATAAGTGTTTTTATATACTTTCAGCAGTTTGTTGTATACGGAAGGTGACAATGAACTGCTTTGTAATAAGAGTTCTATCTGGGAGATAATCAGCGTCAACGGTGTCCTGAACTCATGCGAGATGTTGGAGAAGAACTGTAGTTTTGCCTGATTCAACTCTTCGATCGCTTCTTTTTCCTTCCGTTCCATTTCCAGTGAAGTTTGCAACATGTATTGTGATTTCTTGAAACGGTAAATGCTGTACAGTATACTAATGATCAAGATGAAGTAGAGGAAATAAGCTAAGTTGGATGCATACCAGGGGGAATGGATATGAATGTCCATCTTGATGGTACGCGGTTGTTCCTGATTCGGGTCGTATTGTATTTCCCGGACGATGAGCGTGTACTTTCCGGGGTTCAAGTTCGTATAGAAAATATTGTTGTCTTTGCAGGGTATCCATTTCTTGTCGAAACCTTCCAACATGTATTCGTAAGACGCCTTTTTCAGCGTATTGACATAGTTGTTCGATGTAAAAGTGAAAATCAGATTATTTTGATTATAGGCCAGCTCTATTTCTCGAGTGAAAGGTAGGGCGGTGGCCAGCACCTTGTTGTGGTCGCCGGGAGAAACTTGTTCGTTGTTAATGAACAGGTCGGAAAAATATAGTTGGTAGTCTTTGGCGGAGTTGAACAACTGCTGTTCAAAGAATGTCGCCATGCCATTGCTGCTGCCGACGAATATTTCTCCGTTTTTGCAGACCAGGATTCCGCAACCGATGTTTATGCCTGTCAGAGGCAGGGCCGTCCCCAGTTCCACGACCTTGAACAGGTTTTGATCCGGATCGAAAAAGGTAATTCCTTTGTCGCCTGTTATCACTAATTGGTCCAAGGTCGACAAGGTGAGTTCATAGCAGTAGTCACTGGCGATGAAGCTATTTTCGGTTGTATATCCGATAAACCGTTTGTTCTTCTCGTCATAGTGGAACAGGCCGGAACCACGGGTTCCGAGGAAGATCCGTCCCTCTTTGTCTTCGATTATTTGAGATATGGGAAATGTTCCCAATCCGTTTTCACCAGAACGGTATTGTACCTTGTCTTCTTCATTTTCGAGGTTGATCTTCCAGACACCTTTGCCGTAGGCCAGCCAAATGTACCCTTTCGAGTCAATGAGGAAGCAGGTGTTCCCGTAATACTTACCGCTTTTGAACAATGGAGATACTTTTTCTGTATATAGATTCATTTTGAAGATTCCTTTCGGTCCGGTACAAATCAATTCGTCATTGTAGATTCTCATCTGGTTGATGCGGTCGCCTGCTATTACGGCATAAGACGGATCTTCGAAATAGGGATTTTTGAACCGTTTGTTTTTGATGTCGTAGATGGATAGTCCTCCGGTATGTGTTCCAATATACAGTTTGTTGCGTTCAGGGCTGTAGGCTATTGCCTTCAGGTTGTTATGAGCAATGGAGTTACGATTCTCATCGGCCATGAAGTAGGTGAATTTCTTCGTTTTCCGGTCGAAAAAGTTCAACCCACCTCCTTCGGTACAGATCCAGATATTATTGTCTTTATCTTCCACTATATTACCGACGAAAGGATAATTCAGGCAATCGTTCCGGCTGTTGTTAGCTGCATAAACCGTGAAAATATCTGTCTCCGGGTTGAAATAATTGACACCGCCGTAATAGGTCCCCAACCAGATCGTGCCTTGTCTGTCTTTGTAAACGGGGAATACGGATGAATGGGTCATGCTGCCGGGCAGAGGGTTGCGGGCATAAACTTCGAACTGGTTGCTGGTCGGATTATATTTGTTTAGCCCGGTGAAAGTGCCGAACCAGATGTTCCCGAAGTTGTCTTCCACGAAATCCCGGACCTGGTTGCTCGATATGTTGTTGGGGTTGGAAGGATCGTAGCGGTAACGGGTGAAATTGCCGTGCACGTCCCTTTTGTACATGCCATTCATGCGAATGGATATCCAAAGATTATATTTGGAGTCTTCATATAGCTCGTAAATGTCTTCTCCCATGATCATACAGGTCAGGGATTTGTCGTCATTCATCCTGAAGAGTCCGTCTGTAGTGCCGATCCAGTACCGGCCGCCGGAATCTTCCAACAAACAGGTCGCACGCTGGTTCCGGTTTTCCAGCCTCGTGACGAAATCGAAATCGTTTTTATCCGGATTCCAGGTGAGTATGGAGTCAGCTATTCCTACCCATATTGTTCCTTTGATAGAAGCGACGGTATATACGTTTGATTTCCGTAGGCATGAGAATTTCTGTGTCTGGATGTCATAGCGGATCAAGGATTGATCGGAGTCGAAGAAAACATTTCCATCTTTGTCGCCGGCAATGAAGTGCGTCTGGTTACCTATCGGATTGGCGTTTTGGCGATGAAATTCGGATGGTTTGTATACTTTGGTCTGTACGCCGTCGTATATGCTGATTCCCTCTTCCGTCCCGAACCACATTCTACCCAAATTGTCCTGGTAGATGGCCATGACGGAAAGTTGTGACAGGCCTTCCTGCATGCCTATATGCTTGAAATATATCGGGTATGTGCCGGAACAAAATCCTATAAGCAGTATGAGTGATATGATGATTCTTCTCATAGTATTATAGTATATAACATTAGCAGTTCTGTTGTTTAAGGGGCTAAGGTAAAAAATTTTTCCAAAAGCATTATCTTTGCAGGCATGAAAAAGCAAGCCTTTATTTTTTATCCGCTTTTGTTGGTTCTCCTGTTCATGCTGTTTGCCGGCGGGTTGGTCTATGGTGCTGTCTCGATACCGGTCGAAAGTGTGGTAAATATATTGCTGGGAGAAGGAACGGAGCGGCTTGCCTGGCAGAATATTGTGTTGCAGAGCCGTTTTCCCCAGGCTGTAACGGCTTTGTTGGCAGGTGCTTCGCTGGCTGTTAGTGGATTGTTGCTACAGACATTGTTCAGGAATCCGCTTGCCGGTCCTTCCATATTGGGAATCAGTGACGGGGCCAATCTGGGAGTCGCTGCGATCATGCTCTATTTCGGCGGTTCGTTGAGTATGGTGACCGATTTGCCGATCAGCGGTTATCTGGCGGTTATCATGGCCGCATTTAGTGGTGCGGCCTGTATTTTGGGATTGATTATTTATTTCTCGGCGAAGGTGAAGAATAACGTCATGTTGTTGATTATCGGTATTATGATCGGTTATCTCGCTTCATCATTGATTTCGGTTCTGAATTATTATGCATCGACTGACAAGGTGCATGCATTTGTGATGTGGGGATTGGGGAACTTCTCTGGGGTTTCCTTGCAACAGCTGCCTTATTTTGCCGGTTTTACCTGTATAGGATTGCTATTGGCCATTCTTTTGATCAAACCTCTGAATGCATTGCTCTTAGGAGAAATGTATGCTGCCAATTTAGGAATCAAGATCAGGCGGACGCGTATTCTGATCCTGTTGTGTACGGGATTGCTTACTGCGACTACGACTGCCTTTTGCGGGCCGATCTCCTTTATCGGGCTGGCGGTCCCGCATGTCGCACGTTTGATGTTGGGCTCATCCAATCATAAGATGCTGGTTCCTGTAACGTTGCTGACCGGTTCTTGCATCGCGTTGCTTTGTAATCTGTTGATGGTATTGCCGGGTACGCATAACATATTGCCGCTGAATGCCGTGACTCCGATGCTCGGCGCGCCTGTCATCATTTATGTAATTGTGAACCGGAAAAACATCCAATACTTTGACTGACCGATATATGACAAAAGTAGCTGCAATAGAAACAAAAGGACTTTGTATCGGTTACCTGCTGAAAGGCGGTAAGCGGAAAGTGGTCCATGAGGATTTGAACCTGCAACTCGTTTCGGGCGAGGTAACTTGTTTGTTGGGACTGAACGGTGCCGGTAAATCGACGCTGCTTCGTACGCTTTGTGGTTTTCAGCCTCCACTCGGAGGGGAAATACGTTTGATGGGGAAGCCTCTTTCCGGTTATTCGCAGGCAAACTTTTCCTTGACTGTCGGTGTTGTACTGACGGAAAAGACTAATGCGGGAGGAATTACCGTCTATGAACTGGTTTCGTTGGGTAGGCATCCTTATACCGGCTTTTTCGGACAGTTGAAGAAGCGGGATCATGTTATCATCGAGCAATCGCTTGAAGCTGCCGGCATAGCTCATAAAGCCAATAACTATGTCTCGGAGCTAAGTGACGGTGAACGGCAGAAGGCTATGATTGCCAAGGCGCTTGCTCAACAGTGCCCGATTATCCTGTTGGACGAACCGACCGCCTTTCTGGATGTGACCAGCCGTATCGAAACAATGGTTTTGTTGCATCGCCTGGCAGTCGAGCAAGAGAAAGCGGTTCTGCTTTCTACTCACGACCTGGACCTGGCTATCCAAATGGGGGATTGCCTTTGGCTACAGGAGAAAGGACGTCCGATGGCTTGCGGAACTCCCGAAGACCTGATTATGAGTGGAGCTTTTGAATCTTTTTTCGGTAAGGAGGGAATCGTATTCGATCCGGCAACCGGAAAGCTGAATACGGAAGCTCCTACGTCACCCATCGGTGTGGAAGGCGACTTTCTGACTTCTTATTGGGTAGGGAATGCTCTGATCCGTAATGGTTACCGTCCTTCGCCCGTAAAGGAAGGGCAGTTGAATATCACTTGCAAGAGCCCGCATGAACTGGTTGTGGCTTTCCCTGAGGGCTGCAAGGAAGAACTCCGGACGGTGGCGGAGCTTGTCTCTCTTATCAGCATGAGAAAAAGTTTTTATGGACATGGAAACAACGTTTCTCGCTTATGACAATAAATTTTTCCGGTAGGAAATAAAAGTTTTGTTTAAGATTAAAAGGAATAAATATGGCAAACGAAATAACATGGCGGCTGGAGCATGAGAGGATCGGCCGGTTGTTGTTGCATTATGCGATGCCGGCAGTGATCGGTACAATGGTGAATGCTCTTTATAATATTGTCGACCGTATCTTTATCGGTCAGGGAGTCGGTCCGCTGGCAATGGCAGGATTGACGCTGACATTCCCTATTCTGTTGTTCCTCCAGGCGTTCGGAATGCTCATCGGGGCGGGGGCTGCGACGCGTGTCTCCATCTATCTGGGACGAAGGGAGAATGAGATGGCGGAAAAGGTATTGGGGAATGCTTTCACTTTGACATTCATCATAACGCTTGCGACAGTAGTTCCCTGCATGATCTGGATGAAAGATTTATTACTGGCTTTCGGGGGAAGCGAACAGATCATCCCGTATGCGCAGGACTATCTGAATATCGTGGTTCCGGGGACGCTCCTGACCTCCCTCAGTTTTGGCTTCAACGCTGTCATGCGTGCTTCCGGCTATCCGAAGAAAGCAATGTTTACCATGCTGATCGGGGCGATAACCAATGTGATACTCGATCCTATTTTCATTTTCTGGCTGGATATGGGAATTAAGGGAGCTGCCATCGCGACGATCATCTCGATGCTGCTCTGCACTCTTTTTGTCATGAACCATTTTGTCCAGAAAGACAGTATCGTCCGTTTCCATAAAGGGACGTTCAAGCTGGAAAAGCATGTGGTATGGAATATCCTGACGATCGGTGTTTCGCCTTTTGCCATGCAGTTGGCGGGAAGTTTGGTGGTGGTGATCCAGAACTATGCACTCAAACAGCATGGGGGAGACTTGGCATTGGGGGCAAACGGCATTATCACCAGTGTCGGAATGCTTTTGGTGATGCTGATTATCGGGATCGCGCAGGGGATGCAGCCGATTGTCGGTTTCAATTTCGGGGCAAAGAAATACGAGCGTGTCCAGGAAACGCTACGTCTGGTCATCATAACCTCTACCATTATCATGGGAGTCGGCTGCTTTTGTAGCGTGGCGTTTCCGAAATTGATCACCCGTGCCTTTACGAACGATCCTGATTTATTGGATGTGACGGCAAATGGCTTGCGGATCAGTTTGTTGGTATTTGTGGTCGTCGGTTCGCAGATCTCGATCAGCCAGTTTTTCCAAAGCATCGGGATTGCTTGGAAGGCTATGTTTTTGAGTTTAAGCCGCCAAGTCTTGTTCCTGATACCAGCGATGTTGCTGTTCTCCCGCTTTTGGGGGTTGGATGGTGTCTGGTATGCTGCTCCCTTCTCTGATTTTGTTGCGGCTGTAACTGCTTGGCTCTTTTTGTGGTATCATGTTAAAAACATGAAAAGTAAGAATTCGGATTGAACTTTTTAGTATCTTGTTTGTCATACTATATGAAAGTAGATTGATTAGGTTTCAACTAAAAGAATGAGAAGTATGAAAAGAGTATTATTATTACTGGCTGTCCTGCTATTTAGTGCAGGGACAATGATGGCCCAGCAGGATAAAGCTGCCGAGAAGGCCGCTAAGAAAGCAGAAAAAGAAGCGAAGAAAGCTGCCGAAGCAGCTGAACAGATGGCCTTGTTCGAACAAGGTGTACAAGCACTGAAGGAGAAAGATTTTGTATTGGAAGCCGAACGTGTCGAGTTTAAGCGTGGACAATTCGTCTATGTGACCCCGAGCACGAACTTTGTTTCCATGAAAGGTGACCGGGCGACTATCCAGTTGGCTTTCAATACTGCCGCTGCTGGCCCGAACGGGATCGGGGGGATAACGGTCGATGGCAGTGCTTCAAATATAGAGATGAAAACAGACAAAAAAGGAAATGTTACGTTTAGTATGATGGTACAAGGTGTTGCAGTCTCCGCCAATGTGACAATCCGTATGGTAAAAGGCACGAACAAGTGTACGGCAACTGTGAGTCCGAACTTCAACAGCAACCGTATTTCGTTTACCGGTTATCTGTATCCGTCGGATCAGTCCAACGTGTTTAAGGGACGTGCCATCTGACGTATAGATTCTTTTGTTCAGGAAAAGCTGCTTTCGGAAAGGGAAGCAGCTTTTTTTGTGCAACGTATTTTATATCTTTGTCCGTCAAAATATCATAAACATAAAAGTCATGCAATTAGCAATAGATCAGAAAGACATAGATAAGTTCCTGATGGTGGGTGACAAGGTGCTTATCAAACCGAAGAACCCGCAGAGTCAGACAAAATCCGGATTGTATCTGCCGCCTACCGTCCAGCAGGAGAAGATTCAGAGCGGCTATATCATCAAGGTCGGTCCCGGTTTCCCGCTTCCTTCCCAGAGTGAGGAACATGAAGTATGGGAAAAGAAGAAAGAAGGTGAGGTGCATTATCTTCCTTTGCAGGCGCATGAAGGCGATTTGGCTGTATTTCTACAGAATGCGGCTTACGAGATCAATTTTAATGAAGAGAAGTTCCTGATCGTCCCTCATTCGGCTATTTTGATGTTGGTTCGTGACGAAGGTTTGTTCGAATAACTCCTTTTTGTTTGGCAAAATACTGTGCTATCCAGTTTTTTGATGTATTTTTGCAACCAAATCAACAAGACTAACTATCAATAGTAGCGATTATAATGAATAAAATTGTAAGTAAAGAACATTTCTCTGCCAACGTAGTGAAACTGGAAGTGGAAGCACCTTTGATTGCTCGCTCCCGTAAGGCAGGCCACTTTGTTATCGTGAAGGTGGGTGAGAAAGGTGAACGCATTCCCCTCACCATTGCCGGAGCTGATACGACGAAAGGAACTATCACACTCGTGATCCAGGCTGTAGGAGGTTCGTCAAAAAAGATATGCGAACTGAATGCCGGTGATTATATTACCGATTTGGTCGGCCCGCTGGGGCAAGCCACCCATATCGAGAAAGTAGGCACGGTTGTGTGTGCCGGCGGTGGTGTCGGTGTGGCTCCTTTATTGCCGATCGTGGAGGCTTTTCATAAGGCGGGCAACCGTGTGATTGTAGTGCTGGCCGCCCGTACGAAGGATCTGGTTATCTTGGAAGAGCAGATGCGCGCCAACTCCGATGAGGTGATCGTGATGACAGACGACGGTTCTTACGGTACAAAAGGTTTGGTGACGAATGGCGTGGAAAGTGTGATCAACCGTGAAAAGGTGGATTTGTGCGTCACGATCGGCCCGGCCGTCATGATGAAATTCGTCTCTGCCCTGACGAAGAAATACGAGATCCCGACAGTCGCCTCTTTGAATACGATTATGGTGGACGGGACCGGAATGTGCGGCGCTTGCCGTATTACGGTCGGAGGGAAAACGAAGTTCGTTTGTGTGGATGGACCGGAGTTCGACGCTCACCAGGTAGACTTCGATGAAATGTTGATGCGCCTCGGTGCTTATAAAGATATTGAAAAGAAATAACGAAACCACAGTAAACAAATGACAACAGAAGAATTGATCGCTGCCCGTCGTGCCGAACCGTGGAGAGAAGCACTGCGTAAAAGCAAAAAAAATAAAGAACGCACGGATATTCCCCGTGTGGAAATGAACGAACTCGATCCGGAATACCGCAGTCATACCCGCCTGGAAGAGGTGAACCTGGGCTTGACAAAAGAGCAGGCCATGCAGGAGGCACAACGTTGCCTGGACTGTCCGAATCCAACCTGTATGGAAGGTTGTCCGGTAAGTATCAATATCCCGACATTCATCAAGAATATCGAACGGGGTGAATTTCTCGAAGCAGCGAAGGTATTGAAAGAAACCAGTGCCTTGCCTGCCGTTTGTGGCCGCGTATGTCCGCAGGAGAAACAGTGCGAAAGCAAATGTATCCACCTGAAGATGAAGAAGGCCCCGGTTGCCATCGGTTACCTGGAGCGTTTCGCTGCCGACTATGAACGTGAGAGCGGTCAGATTTCTGTGCCTGAGATTGCTGAAAAGAACGGTATCAAGGTCGCCGTGATCGGTTCCGGTCCTGCCGGCCTGTC
>OJUG01003652.1_pt1 | contig 13597 bp, 9 predicted proteins | sample 1599841 | NCBI WGS metagenome assembly OJUG01 (sample SAMN04168659, study PRJEB22393) | human gut metagenome | biome: human gut microbiome; feature: stool | host: Homo sapiens | collected 2014-05-12 | reverse complement strand
CTTCTTTTTCAATCTCTACGGAGCCTTCATCCAGTTTGGATAATTTTATGATATCTTCGATCAATGTGATCAGGCGTTTTGCTTCTTTGTAAATCCGCTCTGAAAAATTGGGAATATCCTCCGGACGGACCAGTCCGTTTTTCATGATCTCCGCATAGCCGGAAATCGAAGTCAGCGGCGTTTTCAGTTCATGGGATACATTGGAAAGAATGAAGCCATTAGGCGCAAACTGGGCAACTTTGTGGGAATTTAATTCCACTTCTCCGCTGTCTGGTGAAATAACTCCCGTTACCAGCTGCGCAAGCTGTGACTGTCCGTTGCCGTCTACTCCGGCCACTCCCAGGATTTCTCCCTTTCCTATGGAGAAGCTTACGTTATTTAAACCGCTGTGTTTATGATCCTTCTGATAATCCACATGGAGCAGACGCAGCACATCTTCTCCCGGTTCTGTCACTTTTTTATAAGCACTGACTGTCATCTCATGGCCGATCATCAGATTTGCAAGCTGTGCCCCATCTGTATCCTTTTTATCCACTGTAGTAATAGTCTGACCAGCCCGCAGGATCGTCACCCGGTCACTGACTGCCATTACCTCACGCATTTTGTGGGAGATAAAAATAACAGACTTGTTTTCTGCCGTCAGTCTTCCCATAATAGAGAAAAGACCTTCTACTTCCTGGTCTGTCAGCGCTGCCGTTGGCTCATCTAAGATCAGAAGCTCCGCTCCCCGGTAAAGAGCCTTTAAAATCTCTACACGCTGCTGTTCGCCTACAGAAATCTCATTTACCTGCTTATCCAGATCTACTTCCAGTCCGTATTTTTGTGAAAGCTCCAGGATTTCCTTTTTCCGTTCTTCTTTTTTAATGAAAATGGAACTGTCCTTTTTCGTTCCAAGGATAATATTTTCAAATACTGTCATGGCATCCACCAGCATAAAATGCTGATGCACCATTCCGATCCCCAGTTTTACCGCTGTTTTTGGTGAATCGATCTTTACCTTTTTGCCTTTTAACCAGATCGTACCGGAAGTAGGCTGATACAGCCCGATGAGAATATTCATCAGGGTACTTTTTCCTGCACCATTTTCACCCAGAAGTGTATGGATTTCGCCTTCTTCAATAGACAGATTGATATCCTTATTGGCATAGACTGCACCAAACTGCTTGGTGATCCCTTCCATTCTTAAAAGCTCCGCCATATTCATCCCCCTCCTTTTCAATTTCAATGCTTATAAATAAAAAAAGGAAATGAACATGCTGAAAGAACATGTCTTTCAGCGATTCACTCCCTTGTAAATCCTATGACCTGTAAATTGACCTGCATTATAAACAGACAGATTCCTGATGTCAATTATTCCCTCTTTTTCTTAATAAAATTATCCCATCATGGTTTTCAGGGTTACCATGATGGGATAATTCTTTCATTTTTTCTGAATTTTCCTAAGATTCTATTGTATTTGTCTCTTCTGCCAGCTTTTTCCGCATTCTTTTATCTTCATACATTTTTTCATCTGCTTCACGGTACATTTTATCATAATCTACTGCGCCGTAAGCCATGCTGCTTCCCATAGAGAACCTCAGATCAACGGTAAGTCCGTCCCGCAGCCGGACCTTCTGTCCGCTCTGAAGCGCCTTCAGGGCTTCTATTTTCTGCACAAGCGCTTCTTTCCCATACTTATAATAGAACAATGTAAATTCATCACCGCCCTGACGGCAGAGAATGCTGTTTTCACCTGCTTCCTGTTTCAGCATTTCTGCAATCCTTTTAAGGTACTCATCACCATTTTCATGTCCGTAAGTGTCATTAACCATTTTCAGACCGTCAGCATCTACCATAACAGCAGCGCAGTAATATGGTTCCCTGCATTCTTCCAGTATTTTGGAAAGCCTGGTATCTCTGCCAGTCCGGTTAAACAGCCCCGTCAGCTGGTCATGATCTCTCTGGTATTCGATCTCCCTGCGCTTGCGGATCTCCTCTGTAACGTCCGTAATAACACCGAAGATCTCTTCGCCCTCCTGGATCTCTTCAATTTTTAAATATTTACCATTTCCTACAGCAAATATCTCATTTTCACCTGCAACCGGCTCTTTTTGCATGGTTCTAATATATTTCTTGAAATCTTCCCAGTCAGAAGGCAGCTTCCAGGCAGCTTCTGTGCCGGTCTTTAAGATCTGAAGAATATCACCTGTAAAACGGACTCTCTTCATTTGCCGGTTGTACTCATATACACCAATGTGCATATCCGTCTTTCCAAGCACATATGTCATTTTCCTGTCATTGACTAACAGGCTCTGGAGCATTTCATTAATATAACGGCTCAGTTCAAAAAATTCCCTGCTGCTGTGGACATCAATCTTGACGTTTAAGTCACCCATGGTTATCTTATGCAACTTTCCGTTTACTTCCCCGATCTTCTGGACTACCTCCCGGTCCAGATACCGGGTCACTGCCTTAAACAATGCCAGCGCAATGAGTACAAGACATACCGCCAGATACAGCATATTTAACGGTATGCGTTCATAAAGTGCCTTACTGGTCACTGCCACACCGATATAATTATCTGCTACCTTCTTAAATACGATATAGGAACGTTTTCCATTGATCATACCGGAAAAACCTTTTGTACTATGGATCTTTTCCGTATTTAAACCAATTTCCTTCATGTCCATTCCCACTAATTCTGTGTCCGTAGCACCTACGATCTTTTCTGTTTCTGCATTTACCGCAAAGTAGCTGGTATCCGGGTTGACACAAAGCTGGGAAAAAATATAAGGCAGTTCATTTTTTTCTGTTACTTTGGATACATTTACCGGTTCAATTCCCGCTTCCACGATAAATTCCCCGGTGCTGTTCCACATAGCTGAATACTGCATCAGCTTATGCTCTGCTGTATTCGGCTCTATATCCTGAACCATTTTCAGGGATTTGTCCTTAAGCATAGGCTTAAAATAATTCATCTGCTCCCCGGAGTCAAAGCTATAACCATAATACTGGGGATGGGTTCCGGAAACGATCTCGCCTGCAGCATCAATAATGTGGATCTCATCTACTTCCATAAATTCCGCGATCTTACGCAGTTCATACAGATCATTTCTTGCCCCGGTGTTCTTCTCCAGAATATAGGCAATGGCCTCTGTATTATGAAGACATTTCGCAGCATATTCCTGGCGCAGCCTGGTAAGTTCCTTCTGATTCTCCTCCAGCATCTTATCCATCTGCTCAAAGATCTTATCCGCCGTCCCCTGCGCCCGGCTCTGCTCATTTGCTATATTCAATGCCGTAATGCTAATAAGGATCACACTTACCAACGCAAATGTGACCTTATACATATAACTCCATATGGATTTCTTTAAAGTACGCACAACTTCTCCTTACTTGCTATATGTACATCTATGCCAGTGTACATATACTTGCATCTTCCCATCTTTTGAGAAAGATTATCACGCCTTCGGTTACAAGAATTATAGCAACTTTAGAGAAGTTAGGCAAGTTTTCATCGGTTTTAATTGGCTGAATTTTCAATCTGGCTTATGATTTATCCCGTCATTTTCTTTAAATACTCCAACATTATCCCCGACACCACGGAATTGGCTGTCTTTGAAAATGCCAGTCCCAGGGTCCGGTGTGAAGCTGGTTCTAAGGGCCTGGATTCTACATCGTCTCTGGCAAAGGCTTTTAGTACCATTTTCTGGGAAATGGTGACGCCTAATCCGCTTTTTACAAAGGCCATGATCAGTGTATCGTCCCGGAAGCTGTAGGTGATCTTCGGCTTTACGGAACATTTTGCTAATAAATGCTGGATATCATTGTCGCAGCCAGGTGTTTCTATAATTAAGGGATACGAAAACAGTTCTGACACTGTGACCCGTTCTTTTTCTGTAAGTGGATGCCCCTTAGGCATCACTGCACACAGCGGGTCATCCATCAGTGGATAAAATTTCAGGTCGTCTGCCACAATAGATGACAGGAAACCGCAGTCCACCTGTCCGTGGATGATCCAGTCACGGATCTCATCGTAATTGCCGTCAAAGATCTCTACCTGCACCTTTGGATAATGTTCTTTGAAGAAATGGATCACTCCCGGCATCCACAACGCTGTAATACTGGAAAAGCTTCCTACCCGCAGCTTTCCTTCGATCTTATGATTAATATTAAAGGCCGCCTGGCGCAGCTTTGCCTTCTGGTTTACCATTTCCTGAATATAAGGAATCAGTCTGGCTCCGTTGTCTGTAAGTATGACTCCCTTTTTTACTCTGGCAAACAGCCGGACTTCCAGTTCTTCTTCCAGTCCAGCCATCATCTGGCTGATGCCGGACTGTGTGTAATTTAATGCCTCTGCCGCCCCGGAAAAGCTGCCGGTCTCGCACACCTTTAAAAATATCTCATATCTGTCTTTCTGTTCTTTCATAAATTTATCTATAGCCCCATATCCATTACAAAAAATTATATATAGTCATAAAAACATTTGTTTTACTGATATTATAACATGTGCTATTCTGGTATGACAAGCAAGTTCAGCTATAGATAATTTTAGGGGGATTCTTTTTCATGAATAAGAAGAAAAGTAATTTTTCCGGCCAGTTAGGTTTTGTTTTAGCTGCTGCCGGCAGTGCCGTAGGCGTGGGAAACCTGTGGCGTTTTCCGTATCTGGCGGCAAAGGACGGCGGAGGACTGTTCTTAGTCATCTATCTGGCACTGGTCTTAACATTTGGATTCACACTGCTGGCATCTGACATTGCCATTGGCCGCAGAACAAAAGAAAGCGCTATCGGGGCTTATACCCAGATGTCGCCTAAATGGAAATTTCTAGGAATTTTAACCTTTCTTGTTCCAGTCCTGATCATGACCTACTATGCTGTTATCGGCGGCTGGGTCACAAAATACGCAGTTGTCTATCTCACCGGACAGACTGCCGCTGCAGCCCAGGACAATTATTTTACCTCATTTATCACTTCACCTGTATCACCTGTCCTGTTTGCCCTTTTATTTATGGGCGTAACAGCGTTTATTGTATACAATGGTGTGGAAGGCGGTATTGAACGTGTTTCCCGTTGCATGATGCCCATACTTCTGGTTCTGGTGGTTGTGATCGCAGGCTATTCCCTGACACTGCACCATGTTGACGAAAGCGGACAGATGCGTACCGGTATGGACGGCCTTCTTTATTATATAACCCCTCATTTTGAGGGACTGACCTTTAGCCGCTTCCTTCAGATCTTACTTGATGCCATGAGCCAGCTGTTCTTTTCCTTAAGTGTTTCCATGGGTATCATGATCACCTATGGCTCTTATGTGAAACCGGAAGTTAACTTAAATAAAGCTGTTAATCAGATTGAGATCTTCGACACAGGCGTTGCCCTTTTAGCAGGCGCCATGATCATCCCGGCAGTTTTTGTTTTCTCCGGCACCGACGGAATGAGCGCAGGTCCAAGTTTAATGTTCATTTCCCTTCCTAAGGTATTTGCCGCCATGGGAAAAGCAGGTACCTTTGTTGGTCTTTTGTTCTTTGTAACAACTATTTTCGCTACTCTTACGTCCTGTATCTCTGTGCTGGAATCTATCACTGCCAACTGCATGGAGATCTTCCACACAGGCCGCAAGAAAACAGTCCTTGTGCTGACTGTAATCTACCTGGCTGCCTCTGCTGTTATTGCCCTTGGCTACAGTATCTTCTATATTGAAGTAAAACTGCCAAACGGCTCTGTGGGACAGTTATTAGACATCATGGACTATATCAGCAACAGCGTTATGATGCCGTTTATCGCACTGCTCTCTGCCTTTCTGATCGGCTGGATCAAAACACCGGACTATGTGATCGAAGAAATGGAAAGCACCGACGATACTTTCCGCCGTAAAAAGCTGTACCGCGTCATGATCCGCTATGTGGTCCCGGTTATGATGTTTGTACTGTTTTTACAGTCTACAGGAATACTCTGACAACCGCCTGCGTCAGCAGGCAGTGGATCACAAGTTTACAAAGCAAACGGACGCGTCAGCCGGCGCGTCCATTTTTTGTTCTCTGTTTTATTTTACAGCACCCATTCCTCCAGGAAATGAGCTGCCCCGTCCTCTTCATTATGCCCGGCCACAAATTTCGCAGCCTGTTTTACATCATCTTCTGCGTTTTCCATTGCTACGGAGATGCCTGCAGCCTGAAGCATGGAAATATCGTTTTCGTTATCCCCAATAGCCAGAACATTTTCCATACTTATCCCCAATTTTTTACAAAGTGTACACAGTGCATTTCCCTTTGAGGCATCCACAGAGTTTAATTCTATGATCCCATCTCCGGTGCGCAAAAATACGATACCCGGTATAGGGCTTCCTTTTTCCAGAAGTTCCTGTGCCAGTCCATCTTTTAAGACAAAAGCACCCATTTTCATCACTTTTACTCCGCTGGTCCTTAAAAACGCTCCCAGATCTTTTACATTTCCTTCGCTGAACCTGATATAAGGATATTTCTCAGAAAGCCCTGTTTTCTCCCAGCCCTCTGCCCGGAAAGTACCTTTGTCTGTATGGGCATATACAGCCACTGGGAATTGTTCCAGATACGCAATGGCTTCCACTGCTTTTTCTGTGGGGATCCCTGTTTCACAGATACTTTTTTCCTCCGGTACATCCATAAGCATGGCACCATTGGAGCAGATAGCATACTGAATGCCGTCTACATTATTTAATACTGCTTCTTTCATTCCTCCGATGGGTCTTCCTGAGGCAGGTACCAGGATCACACCTTTTTTTACGATCCTTCTTAAAACATCTAATGTATAATCTGATATGCTCTTGTCATCATGAAGAAGAGTTCCGTCCATATCTACTGCTACCAGCCGGATAGTTGTTTTTTCACTGTGCATATTGATTCCCTCCTGTAATAAATCTTCCTGTGCCTGATCTTGATCCTGACATCTGATTTTAAGTATAGCACATATTTCCCCCATAAAAGTGTCAATCCTAGTGTCGAACCCCATCCCCCCGCTCTGAACGTCTCCCAATTTTTCTCACCTCTACTGCCGAAACCCTTTTCAAACTGGCGAAATCATTCAAAACATCTTTCTTTTCAGACTATTTTTTGTATAATTACACTTGTGATCAGGTAGACATAAAACACGCGCGAAAAGAATTAAAGTTAAATCAACAAACAGGAGAATCATGTACATGCTCAGCACAAAAGAAGAACTCTATCTTTACCTGGAAAAAATAAGCCGGGGCTATGCCCTGAAAGATCTGAAATATTTTACGGCGAACCATATCAGCGAATCACTGAATATTTCCCGTAATCTGGCCAGTCAGTATCTGAACGAGCTGGTAAAAGAAGAGCGGGCTATTAAGGTCAACTCCCGTCCTGTTTATTTCTTCCATAAGAAAAATGTTGAACGTGAGGCCCAGGTTGCCCTGGAAACCTGCGTATTCTCCGGTATGGACGATTTTCAGCGGAAATGCCGAAGCGATGAAAATAAAAGAGATTTTCAGAAAGCCATCGGTTATTACCTGAGTTTAAGTTCCTGCATCGAGCAGTGTAAAGCAGCTGTTAAATACCCGCCAAATGGTCTTCCGGCCTTGTTTAACGGATCCGGCGGAACAGGAAAGGCTTTTCTTTCCAGGCTGATGTATGAATATGCTGTAAATGAACGGGTAATTGGAACTGCAGGCGCAGCTTCTCTCCCGCCTTACATCACAGTAGACTGCTCCGAATATGCCCAGAATGAAGAAAAATTTGCTATTTCCCTTTGCGGCAGCGAAGACGGAAAAGGCTGGCTTGCAAAGGCAAACGGCGGCATCCTTTTCTTTGATGAAATTGACAGGCTTCCATTTTCAGGACAGGAACTGATCTATTCCTACTTAATTTCGGGACAATATAAAGGATATCATGATGACGAACATGTTTTTGAGTCCAATGCAAGACTGGTATTTTCCACCACAAAAGTACCGGCGGAAACACTTTATAAGCCACTTGCAAGGATGATCCCCATTGTGATCCCGGTCCCAACATTACATGAACGCACAGCCGATGAAAAAGAGGAAATGTTAGTCTCCTTCTTAAAAGCAGAAGGACGGCGCATGGGCGTAGATGTAAGCATCAGCCAGAACGCCTTCCACTGTATGTTGGAATTTTCCTACGAAAACAACATCGACGAATTAAAAACCTGCGTTACCAGCAGCTGTGCCGGAGCTTATCTGGAAAAAAACAGCGATGGTATCGCTATCCACAGTTATCACCTTCCGGAATATATGCTCTCCTCCTTAAAACTGGAGGTTGAAGACAAAGACAAACGGATGATCCACTTAAACAGTTACAGCCGTGACACCTCTTTGGGACAGACGGTACAGTATTTCCAGATCATGTTAGATGTCTTTGAAGATTACCGTCAGGATATGCTCAGTTTTGACGGCCTGATGATGGAATTCCGGAAACAATTAAATGATTATTACGACTATCTGATCTACGGACAGAAGCTTGTAAACATCAAGATTTCCACTTACGAACAGCTGATCAATCAGATTTTTGAAAATGTAGGTGAAATGTATGGCATCAGCCTTTCAAAAAAATACAGCCACTTACTTGCCCGCCGTTTATATATACAGCTTCAGGGCGACCATCTGATCGACAACTGGATGAAACAAAACCATGACGAGATTGAAGAAATGTTTCAGGCTGTAAGCGCTGTTCTTGAAAAAGAATCAGTCATCTGTTCCAGGATCGTAAACCTGATCAAACTGAATCTGGACATTGAAGCAGACAGTTTAAACCAGCTGTTTTTGCTTTTAGATATAAAAAACCAGAACCAGAAGATCCAGGGACTTTCCGCAGCCGGTATTATCTTAAGCCACGGCTATGCAACAGCTTCCAGTATTGCAGATGCCGCTAACCAGATCATCGGCCGAAAGGTATTCGATGCCATTGATATGCCTCTTGACATGCAGATGAGTGACATCACCGGGCTGCTGGAAAAACACATTGAACGATTTATCACCTGTCAGGACGTAGTGCTTCTGGTGGATATGGGCTCTTTAGAGCAGATACACAGCCAGATGCGCGGCCTGAGAAATTTAAACATCGGCATCATCAACAATATTTCCACTGCCTTAGCTGTTGACATCGGCCTTGGCATCTGTGGGAACCAGAAGCTGGAAGACATCCTGAAACGGGCCAGCGAAAGCAATGTCTGCACCTATCGTATCATCCACAATGTACAAAAGGAAGATGCCGTGATCTTCAGCGGAGAAAACGGCATTGACACAACGGAAAAGCTAAAAGAGCTGATCTTAAAAACTTCCGCCACTTCCATTCCTGTAAAATTTGTGGCTTATGATTATTACCGGCTGATGAAAAACGGCAGCCATGATGAGATTTTCCAGCAATACCATGTAAAATGCATCATCGGACTTTTCAATCCGGAGATCGAGGGAATTCCTTTTATCTCACTGGAGGACATTATTTCCATGAATTCCGCAGAAAAGCTGACAAACATTTTCTCAGAGTATCTGGATGAAGAACAAATGGAAATATTTAACCAGAACCTGGTAAAGAATTTCTCCCTGCAGAATGTAGTTGAATCCATTACCATTTTAAATCCTGACAAGCTTTTAGATGAAGTGGAACAGGCAGTGGGACGGCTTCAGAAGATCACAGGAAGAAAGATCGCAGGACGTATCATGATCGGGCTTTATGTCCACCTGTGTTGTCTGGTGGAACGTCTGGTCACAAAAACACCCATTGATAATTATCAGGATCTGGAAGAATTTGAACAAAAACATGCCGACTTTATCAGGCAGGTAAGGGACAGCTTTCAGGATATCTCCCGGCATTACCGGGTGGCTCTGCCTGTAAGTGAGATTGCTTACATTTATGATTACATGCATTTGAATTCAAAAAATAAGCTTTCCGGGCAGGCAGAAAGCCCGGCCGTCCGTGAGGACGAATAGGAGGTAAATATGGGTATTGTACTTGCAAGAATTGATAACCGTCTTCTTCATGGTATCGTGGCTACACAGTGGGCCGGACGTTCCGGTGCACAGCGTATCATGATCATTGATGACACTGTTGCCAATAATGAACTGACCAAAGCCAGCATGAAGCTTGCCAGACCTACCGGAATGGCTATTTCCATCATTACCGAGGAAACAGCTTTAAATAACTTCAAAGCCGGAAAATACAATGACCACACTGTATTTGTCCTGGTTAAGAAGCCGGAAACACTGGTTAAGCTGTCTGATATCGGCGTAAAGATCCCGGAACTGGTCATTGGCGGAACTGTAAAGCCTGCTGAAGGCGAAGAAGCTGTAAAGCTTTCCCAGAGAGCTTACGCAAAGCCGGATGACATTGAGGCTTACAAGAAATTAAAGGCTGCGGGAACCAAACTCTATGCACAGTATGTACCTGCAGACGCAGAAGTTTCTATTGACGAATTTCTGAAATAACAAAGGGGGAAATTGTTATGCAATTAAGTGCTTTACAAATTGTACTGCTTGTCCTGGTGGCTGCTGAGATCAACGTTGACCGCCGCGGATTATCACTGACACATGCAAGACCTGTTATCGTAGGTTTCCTGTGCGGACTGATCTTAGGCGACATGAACAGCGGTCTTTACATCGGCGGTACTTTCACACTGATGTCCTTAGGTGTTGCCGCTCTTGGCGGTTCTTCTGTACCTGATTATGGCGTTGCAACCATTATTGCATGCGCATTTGCAAAAACAACCGGACAAGGACCGGAAGTTGGTATGACCATCGGTCTTCCTGTTGGTATGCTGGGCGTACAGATGGACGTTTTATACAAGATCTGCAACTCCTTCATTGCCCAGAAATCCCAGAAATATGCCAATGAAAAACAGTTTGGCAAAATGTATGCTATCCTTTACCTTTGCCCTGTTATGGTAGCTGTATTCATGGCATTCCCAACCGCTGTTGCATTAACAGCAGGCGCTCCTTTAGTTCAGGCTATCCTGGATGTGCTTCCTTCCTGGGTAACAGGCGGTCTGTCTGTAGCAGGAAAGCTCCTTCCTGGTCTTGGTATTGCCATGCTGCTCCACTACATGCCGGCAAAGAAGTACTTCAACTACATTCTGATCGGCTTTGTACTCAGCGCATACATGGGCGTACCGATCCTTGGTATCGCATTCCTTGGTGTAGCTTTAGCTTACAAGTTCTATATGGATGAAGAAGCAAAGGAAAATGTAGGATTTGCAGGAGGTCTTGAAGATGAATAATGAGAATGAAGTAATGGAAAAAGCTCCCGTTTTAACAAAAAAAGACTGTGTGAAAGGTGCCATCCGCTGGTCTTTAATGGCAGTAACAACCTTTAACTACGATACCCAGCTTGCTCCAGCCGTTGTTTTCGGTATTGGACCTCTGCTGCGTAAGATCTATAAAGATGATGACGAATACGTTGAAGCATTAAACAACCATTATAAATACTTCAACACCATGCCATGGCTGGCAAATATCGTTCTTGGTGCTACTCTGGCTCTGGAAGACAAAGAAGGGATCACTTCCCTGGATGCTGTACAGAATATCAAGGTCAGCTTAATGGGACCTTTAGCTGGTATTGGTGATACCTTATTCTGGACACTGCTTCCTACTATCATGGGCTCCATCGCAGGATATATGGCTCTGGAAGGCAACCCTATCGGTGTTATCCTGTGGCTCATTGTAAACCTTATCTTCATCTGCATCCGTACCCAGTTAATGTGGATTGGATACCGTGAAGGTACCAAACTGATCACCAAAGTGGGCAGTAAGCTTGCCCGCATCACAGATGCTGCTTCTGTTCTGGGTCTTACTGTTGTAGGTGTTCTGTCCGCAACTGTTGTAACTGCAAAAACACCTCTGGCATTCCAGATGGGTGAAGTTAATCTGGCAGTTGCAGATCTGTTAGACAAGATCATGCCTTCTATGATCTCTGTAGCTACTGTCCTGGTACTGTATAAGCTCCTTGGAAAGAAGGGCATGAAGATCACTACCCTGATCCTCATTGTTATCATCTTCTCCATGATCTGCTCTGCACTGGGAATCCTGGCTTGATCATTTATAACTAACATAAGTAAACGGACATGTCGCCTGATGGTGACATCACCATAATGACGGTTCTGCCTGTCTTATTTGGCAGGCAGAGCCCTTTTTTATTCAACTAAGGGGAGATTATCATATGGTTGAAGTAAGCGCAGCAAAACGTAATATCACACCTCCATTTCCTATGTACATGCGCGGTTATGCCATGAGAACAGGAAAATCTATTGGTGTTTTAGATGAACTTTACTGCAGGACTTTAGTCCTGCGCATTGACGGGGAGATTTTTATATGGTCCACCCTGGATCTGTGCCGGTTAGAAGAACCGATCTCTGATTATGCCCGCACAGTCCTTGCCGGAAAATATTCTGTTCCAAAGGAAAATATCATTATCGGAACCATTCATACACACTCTGGCCCTGATATCAGCTTTGAAGATGAAGGGGAAGACAGGAATCATCGCAAGGCAGTTTACAGGGAGCTGGTAATGAAACAGCTTTTTGACGCCGTAGATGAATGCTTTGACCGTGGTTTCTTAGAGGTAACACCTTATATGGTAAAGGGAACAATAGAAGGTGTATACGGAAACCGCAATTATATTGACAAACCAAGTGATAAAGATATCAACATGATCCTGTTCCGCAATGAAAACCATGTAGTTGCAGGTATGTTCCAGTTTACCTGCCATCCAACTGTCCTTGGCATCCACAACATGAAGATCAGCTCTGATCTTTTAGGAAATGTGGGAAAGGCCCTGGATGAGAAATACAATACCATTTTCATTACCATGCAGGGAGCCTGCGGTGATATGGGCAACCGCCAGTACCGCCAGGGAAATGACGAAAACGAGCTGTGGCGCGTACGTGATGAAGTAATGAAGCAGGTAAATGTTTTCGCAGAAGCAGAAACTCCTATGGAGTTAAAAGCTGGCTCTGTAAAAACTGCAGAATACACCATCCACCAGACTTATGATCTGGATGCCATGAAGGCACAGTTAGCTGAAGATGAAAAGAAGCTGGCTGCTGCTGTTACAGAAGATGATAAAAAGCTTCTCTGGTCCGGTGTCCGCCATATGAGAAGAAAGATCCAGTCAGGCGGTATCAATGTTACGCTCCGTTCTGTTATCTTCCATTTAGGCGACCTGGAGATCATCACCATCCCCGGAGAACTGTTCTCCACCTTCGGAATGGAGATCAAAAAGAACTTTAATGCTCCTATGCGCATCGTATGGGGCTATGCAAACTACAGCGCAGGCTATATCGTAGAGAAAGATGAATTCGGAAAAGGCTATGAAAGCATGCAGACTCCTTTCCTCCAGGGAGAAGCAGAACTTTACGTAGATCATCTGATCAAATCCCTGTAGTATCTGATCCCCGCCACACTATTATAAATATAACTATAACTATAAAACTATAAGGAGAAGCGTTATGAGAAGATATATTATCGCCTCCCATCATTTACTGGCCCACGGCCTGAAAGACACATTAAATTTTCTTACTTCCATGGACGGCATCATTGATATCAGTGCCTATATGGATGACACCGATCTTCCTACCCAGATCAAAGAATTATTTGATTCCTTTGACCCGGA
>OJUG01003648.1_pt1 | contig 13606 bp, 10 predicted proteins | sample 1599841 | NCBI WGS metagenome assembly OJUG01 (sample SAMN04168659, study PRJEB22393) | human gut metagenome | biome: human gut microbiome; feature: stool | host: Homo sapiens | collected 2014-05-12 | reverse complement strand
CAACCATGTGCCGTTCTTCCTCAGCAAACATGTCAGGCTTGCCGTCTGCGGCAGTGCCCTTGGCAGCCGTGTCAACCTTTTCGCCAGGCCGGCCCATCAAATTCACAATCGCCGAAAGCGTGCGAGCGCGAAAGGGGAGCTTCTCCGTATGCTTACGCAGATTGCGGGCAGCCAATTGGTTGAAGAACTCGATCATGACCGAGAAGCCAATGGCCGCGTAGAGATAGCCCTTCGGTATATGGAAGCCGAACCCATCAACCACGAGTGAGAGGCCGATCATGAGCAAAAACGACAAGCACAAAACCACCACGGTGGGATGTGCGTTGACGAAGGCCGTCAGCGGACGGCTGGCGAGCATCATGACGCCGATGGCAATCACTACCGCCGCCATCATCACGCCCAGATTGTCCACCATGCCGACGGCCGTAATAATGGAATCCAAGGAGAAGACCGCATCCAAAATCAAAATCTGGACGATCACCAGCCAAAAACTTGTCGCAGAACCCGCCGCGCTTTCTTCATGCGGACGCGCTTCCAATCGTTCATGAAGTTCTGAAGTGGCTTTAAAAAGCAAGAAGAGCCCGCCGGCGCAAAGAATAAGGTCACGCAGGGAAAACGAATGCCCCCAGAGCGTGAACAGCGGCGCTGTCAGCCCCACCAGCCAGCTCATCACCGAAAGCAAAGCCAGCCGCAGGAAAATAGCCATGCCTAAACCGGTATAAAGCGCACGATCTTGCTGCTTTGCCGGCAGTTTTTTGGCCAGAATGGCAATAAAAACCAAATTGTCGATGCCGAGCACCAGCTCGAGCACAACAAGCGTCAAAAGTCCAACCCACAGGGTGGGATCAAAAAGAAATTCCATCAGCAGCAACAGAGCGGCTCTCGAATCAGCCGCGGAAGTCCCCAAAACACAAAAGATTTTTATAACAAAGATACAAAAAAACCATGATTTCGGCTGCCTCGGATGATGAGGCGACTACTCTCATGGTTTTACATGTTGGAGATTATATCCCAAGCGCCCGGAAACTCGCTCCGGGAGGTCCTGACACAATCACCCGTACGCTGCCGGGCGCATTGAAAAAAAACTCACCTAAAGCACTGGCTCCAGGTGAGTTTTTCAATGGTTTGACTTTTATTTGGAATTAATGCTCATCACCGCCGGCGTGCTTAAACATGCGCAGACCCGTGGTCATGGACGAGAGCGTGGTGCAGCCGCCCATGATGTCTTCACGGAAGGACATGTACATATGCGCGATGGTGAAGATAATCAGCACGTACATCAGTGCATGGTGCACCGTACGCACGGCCTGAGCATCGCCAAAGAGCGTGAACACCCATCCGAACCAGGCCATCCAGCTCGTGTCGGCACCCCAGGCCTGAGCATAAAGCGCAAGACCCGTGATGATGAGGAGGATGCTGCCCAACACAAAGAAGCCGAACATGGCGAGCTGCGCGAGCGGATTGTGACCCGCGTACTCTGCGCTCGTCTTCTTCATGAAGAGGTAATAGGCAACCTGACCGAAAACGCCCTTCCACCACTTCCACGACCAAAGCGGCGGAATGAAGATCTGACGCGAGTACTTGTTCCCGACGACCGCCCAGTAGAGACGGTAGATGAAAAGCACCGTGTAGATGATGCCGGCCGCAAAGTGCGCAAAGCGGATGTAGGCGAAGTCATAGGTAGCCCATGTATCGCCGAGATTGGAAACCAAAGGCGCCCCAATGAGGAACCCGGTCACAATCATCACGAACATGCAGACCATCATGGCCCAGTGCCACACTCGAACCGGCGCCTCCCAGACATAAAGCGGGTGCGTACCCGCACTCATGTCTACTTCGTAGGTGACTGGATCGATTTTCATAGGTCCTCCTTGACCTCAGCACACCTGCACGGACGTAAGCTCTTCGCCTTCGAGCGAGTAGAGATGCGTAGCGCAGGCAAGGCACGGGTCGAAGCTGTGGATCGTACGGATGATCTCCAGCGGACGCTTCGGATCAGCGAGCGGCGTACCAATAAGCGAAAGCTCATAGGTACCCTTCTGCCCTTCACTGGAGCGCGGCGAAGCATTCCAGGTCGTGGGCACCACCGCCTGCCAGTTTTCGAGGCGGCCGTTCTTGATGACGCAGTAGTGCGCGAGTGCGCCGCGCGGAGCTTCGCACGGACCCACGCCGCGGCATTCCTTCGGCCAAGTCTTGGGTTCCCAGAACTCCATATTGGCCGCAGTTTCGTCGCCGGCCTTGATGTTGGCCGTCAGGTCATCAATGTACTGCGCGAGCTTGTGCGTCATCCACTCGCACTCAAGCGCACGGGCAGCATGACGGCCGAGTGTGGAGAAGGCCGCTTCGAGCGGGAGATTCAATTCCTTGAGAAGTTCGAGAGCCGGTTCCTTAAAGTGCGGAACGTTCTTAGCGATGCCGATCACCATACGGGCAAGCGGACCCACTTCCATCATGTGGCCGCGCCAGCGCGGGCTCTTGATCCAGGAGTACTTGCCGTCCGGAGCGAGCCAGTTGAACTTCGTTTCCGTACCGTCGCTTCCCGGCGGGAGTTCGTAATGCTGGTCAGTAATGCCGTCCCAGGGATGCAGACCCTTATCGGCTTCCGGATACTTGTACCAGGAATGGTCAACAAATTCCTGAACCTGTTCAGGATCGCGCGTGTCAACATCAAAGACTTCGTTGAGGTTGCCGTTGAGAATGGCGCCGCGGGGAATCTGAATCGACTTGTCAGAATAGTCGTTAGCGATTTCGGGGAAGTCACCGTAAGACAACATGTTGATGCCGGCGAGCCCCTTGCCGTACTTGAACCAATCCGGATAGAAGGATGCAATAGCCTTAATGTCCGGGATATAGACGTTCGCGACGACATCGATGGCATGCTGGGCGACTTGACGCATATAGTTAAGCGTCACTTCGTTTACCATTGTGCCCTGGGCGCCCGTATCGTGGACGTTGATCGGGCAGGCGACGCCGCCCACAAGATAGTTCGGATGCGGGTTCTTGCCGCCCAGAATCGTATGAATGCGCACAACTTCACGCTGGAAGTCGAGCACTTCAAGGTAGTGCGCAACCGCAAGCAGATTCACGGCCGGCGGAAGCTTCATGGCGGGATGGCCCCAATAGCCCTTATTGAAAATCGAGAGCTGCCCCGATTCAACGAGCTTCTTCACGCGGTTCTGCACATCGCGGAAGTAACCGACAGCTGCGAGCGGATGGCGCGGCGAAATCTTTTGCTGGATAGCAGCCGTTTCGCGCGGATCAGCATCGAGCGCGCTGACAACGTCCACCCAGTCGAGCGCTGAGAGCTGATAAAAGTGAACGATATGGTCATGAATGTAGAGCGTGGCATTCAGGATGTTGCGGATCAGATTGGCGTTCTTCGGGATCTTGATGCCGATTGCATCCTCAACGGCACGGACGGCGGAAAGCGCGTGAATACCCGTACAGACGCCGCAGATGCGTTCAACGAACGCCCAGGCGTCGCGGGGATCGCGGCCCTTCAAAATGACTTCGAGGCCGCGCCACATCGTGCCGGTGCTCATGGAGTCGACAATCTTGCCGTCATCGCCCAGCACTGCCTGCACGCGCAGGTGACCTTCAATACGGGTGACCGGGTCGACTACGATTCTGCGTTCGCTCATTATTCCTTACCTCCGATTTCCTTATTGGTCTTGGCGCGCGCCTGAGCAACCGCCGAGAGCGCAGCATGCGCTGCAGCTGCAGCGCCCACCACTGCAACAGTGGCGAGGCCGACCTTATCGACCGTGCCTTCAACGCCCGCAAAGATCGGGGGCAGAACGGTCGTTTCGTGTTCGTAGAAGCTGCCCTTGTCAAAGAAGTTGGGTTCAGCGCAGCCAATGCAGCCGTGGCCGGACTTAACAGGCCAGGACAGCCCTTCGTTCCACTGAATCGTGGAGCAAGGCGCATAGGTCGTCGGACCCTTGCAGCCGACCTTATAGAGGCAGTAGCCGAGCTTGGCGCCCTGATCATCAAACTTCTCGGCGAACTGACCGGCGTCGAAGTGACCGCGACGATAGCACTTGTCGTGAATGCGCTGGCCGTAGAACATCTTCGGACGGCCGAGACGGTCGAGCGGCGGGAGACGATCGTAGGTGAGGATGTAGGTAATGACCGAGGTCATCACTTCCGGAATCGGCGGGCAGCCCGGCACCAGGACGATGGGCTTGTCGGTAATCACTTCCGTGATCGGCACGCATTCCGTAGGATTGGGCTTAGCAGCCTGCACGCAGCCCCAGGCGGCGCAGGAACCCCAGCCGATCACAGCCTTGGCGCCTTCGGCGACGTGCTTGATCTTATTGAGGAAGATTTCGCCGTTAGGCACACAGTTGATGCCGCCCTGATGAAGCGGAATGTTGCCTTCGACAGCCAGAATGTAGTTGCCCTTGTACTTTTCGATCGTCTCGTGCAGCGACTCTTCTGCCTGTTCGCCGGCAGCAGCCATAATCGTGTCGTCGTAGTCGAGCGACACCATGTTCGTCACCACATCGGCGACGATCGGCGTATAGGATCGGATGAAGGCTTCAGAGCAGCAGGTGCATTCCAGGCCGTGGAGCCAGATAACGGGCGTGCGCGGTTTGGTTTCCATCGCATGGGCGATTTCCTGCGCACCGGCGCTCCCGAGTCCGAGGCTCGCCGCAGTGAGCGAGCAGAACTGCAGGAAGCTGCGGCGGCTGATGCCGCGGCGGCGCAGCGCCTCGTATTGCGTTTCAAACATGTTGGTCTCCCCTCGTTAGAGAAAAGCGGGTCGAGCTTGGAAACCGGCTGGAGGGTGCGCCGGAGGCAAGCTTCTTTTCATTCTGCCGCGATTAAGGATTTAAGACTGCTTTTGCCAAAATCTTTTTCCCGCGATATCGAGAAATAGCGAAAAGGTTCTGAAAACACTTGTCGCTGCAGCTGGTGAGAAGATTAAAACCCAAAATTGTTCTGCGCATCCCCCCTAATGCTCGCTTCGCATAGGCCAAAAGTACTAGCAAGGTGTAGAGCCAAGCATTTTCTGAATAATCAATGTCATTGGAAAACACTATTAGCTCTTCAAGGTATGACATTCCGTTTTCAAATATCATTTTGGCGGACGTTTCGTTTTCAGCAAAATGGCTCTCCCAAAGAAGACGGACGTTTTGCGCTTCTACTGCTTAAAGATTAGGAAAGCGTATTCCTTCGACGGATTGGCGCTCGACCGGCGGCCTTCTATACTCGGGGAGCAAAAAAACAGACTGCGCCTTTTGCCTGAATCAGGAGCGTCCGTTAAGGACGGCAAAAGAGGCCGCAGCTGCCGGCCGGTCATCCCGCCGCTTCGGCACCATGGACGCGTCGCATGCCGTCAGCAGACGCAAAACGTCTTCCATGCCGGAGCCGATCGAGTTTTGATGACCTTCCGGCAATATGGAGAAGTGAGGAGAAAGATCCATGACCGAAGCGCAACGCGAGAATCCGAGCAGACGCCTGCGCGTTTTTACGCAGTCGCCGGCGGAGTTTTTCGACGAAGGTCTCCGGCAGATTGAAAAAACGCGCATGGCGGGTCTCCCGATCCTCAACCCCAAGCTCGTTGTGCGCTCTGCCGGCTGGCGGCGCTGGGGCAACGACTGGATCGGCGTAGTGACGACGCCCTGGGCAGTGCTTGGCATTTATGCCTGCGGGTCAAGAGAAGGATGGGTAGACGTTCCTGCCGACCGCACCCGAATCATTGAACTGCCCGCGGGCGACTTTCCATTTCGGGCCGTTGAAGATCCGATTTTGGGGCGGTGCCTCTTTTTGTCGCTCAAGAGCCCGCTCCTTGATGTGGGCGATCAGGAAACCGCTGACCTCATCGGCAAAATCACTTTAGACACGCTCTTTAAGGCGCAGTCCATTCCGGAGGACGATGAAGACGCAGCTGCCTGGGTGCCGCCAACCGCGGACGGCCAGCTTCGCCGCGTCATTCCGATCCGAATGACGCCGCCCAAGAATATTGAGGCAACGCCTCCCCTAACGCCGCCCAAGCCTGAACCTCAGCCCGCTGAGCGCGAATCCTTCTTCGATAAGCTCGAAGAGCCCGTATCGCGCCGCGAACTCTTCGGCCGCCGCAAAAAAGCAGAGCCGTCGGATGCAGCGCCCCTCATCAACGCAGACACGACGCATGCCGAAAACGGCGCGAACTATCCGCTTCGCCCAACGTCTCACTCGGAGGGCATCAAGCCATGATCATTGATGATGCCTCCATCCGCGTTCATATCAAGTCAAAGCCCTGCAGCCGAGCGACGGCAGTCGTTTCCTCAACGCGCACCAATGCTGTTGCGCGCTCGGCATCGCTGCCGGAAAACCGCGGCAAAGTTCGCCGGATGCTGACGCTCCTCTATGGCCTCTGTCCGCTCGCTCATCTGGCCGCGTTTGAGGGCGCCTTGTCGGCAGCCCGCGGTGAAGATGAAAAACTTGCAGGCCCTAGGCTCGAACGTCATCGTCTCTTGACCGACGCCGTGCGGCTGGAGGGGCTCACAGAAAACCTCCGCGTTCTGCTTTTGGAAGCCTCTCGTCTGGAGCTTGAAAGTGAAGCGCTCAATGTCATGCCGGGAGATTTGCCGCCGGCACCGTCTCTTGAACCCGTTGACGCTCGTGCTGTCGGGCGTCTGCGCGCCGTCCTTTCTCAGGCAGCCAGCGCTTTGCTTAAGCTCCCGATGAGCAGCTCGTGGTCGGAAACGGAACACAATTTGGCTCAGCGCACGCGGGCAGAGCTCTCGGCCTCCATGAATGCCGCTGCCGCCATCGCTCAAACGAGCCTTTGGGGAATGCCGCCGGAGGATTTCTGCGGCTTGGTCGAAAAACCCGATGAAGAAGCGGCAGCCGCGATAATGCAGTGGGCGAAGACTTACGCGGCAAAACTGCCCGCTGCCCACCTGCTTGCCTCCATGCTCGCCTGCGCTGAAACGCTTGACCCGCGGGCCTTCCCGGAATCCGAAATTCCGCCGCTCCCGCATCACGCCGCGCTCGAAAGGCAGGCCTTCAGCGAAGAGCTCTGCTACCGCATGCTCCATGACCCGGGTTTTGACCTTGCGCCTTTCTGGCAGGGCACGCCGCGGCTCACGGGTTCCGCAGCACGGCTTCGGAACCACCCTGTGGTGGAGGGGCTCCTCAGCCGCTTCGGCTGCAAGCCCGCAGTACTGATGGCTGCGCGCATCGTCGAAACTGCTGAAGTGCTTCGCGCCTACCGGGCCTGCACGATGTGCCGGGAAGCCCGAGATGAAGCGCTCGAAGTGGGCGACGCCTTTACACATATCCTTTCGGCCTCGTCGCCCGCCGACGGCACGGGAATCTGTCTCGTTGAGACCGCTCGGGGACTCCTCGCCCATGCGGCGGCCGTCTCTGCGCAGGGCGAGCTCACTGCACTGCGCATCACCTCTCCCACGGAGTGGCAATTCTCTCCCAATGGTCCGGGTCAGCGCATTGCCCGGCCGGTGGTAAAGGAACTGCGTTTCCCGCAGGACGATCTTGAACGCCGCAAGCTTGAGGTCCGTGTGCGCCGTGCGCTCTTTGCGCTCGATGCCTGCGTGCCGATCACGTTTGCCTATACGCCCGCGGTGGGAACACAGGCTCAGGATGCCGCTCTCGAAGCGATGCGCCGGCCGGCAGCTCCCCGCACGGAGCGCACGGACAACGGTGTTCGTGCGCCGCAGACTGCCGCGGCTTATAGTGATGCCGCCTATGAACTGATTGGAGTGCCGAGCAATGCATGAACTTTCCATTGCCGAAGGCATCATCGAAATTGTTGAACGCACGGCCAATGCCAACCAAGTCCAGCATGTGAAGACCGTGCGCGTCTCCATCGGCGAACTCGCCGGCGTGGACATTCCCAGTCTCGAATTTGCCTGGCAGTCAGTGCGTAAGGGCGGCGTCGCTCAAAACGCCGAACTTGAAATTGAACGGCCGAGGGGCGAAGCTTGGTGTCTTCAATGCCAAAAAACCATTCCGCTTCACCGCTACGGCGATCCCTGCCCCGACTGCGGCGGCTATCAGCTTGCCGCGACGGGAGGAACGGAAATGCGCGTGATCGACATTCTTGAAGCTCCTGACGATCCTGCGGACAGTCACGGCTGACGGCCAGACCGCCCGCATACATCCCAAAACCTTCAGAACCCTCTTTCCGCTTTACGAAAAAAGCACTGCTGAAAATCGCCATGCTGCCTTCGCGGCAGATGAGCACTCCGCAGACTTCAGATGAAAAGGAAGAAAATCCATGTGCACCACTTGCGGCTGCGGCCATTCCGGCCCACATATGCATGAACATGTTGACGCCGACGGCAACGTAACGCTCACGGTTCATGACCACGATCACGACCATGAACATGATCACGGACATACCCACGATCATGAACATGCTCATGCCCATCCGCACGACCACAGTCACGGGCATGACCATCCGGCGCATTCGCACGATGCGGATATGTCCGCCGGCCGCGCCATTTCGATTGAAGAGGACATTCTGGCGCGCAACGATGCCGTAGCCGCCAAGAACCGCGCGCTCTTCGCCAAACTCGGTGCGCTTGCGCTCAACCTCGTCTCGAGCCCGGGATCGGGAAAGACCGAACTCCTCTGCGCAACGCTCAAGGCGCTCTCCGATGTGCCTACCATGGTGATTGAAGGCGACCAAGAAACCGACAACGATGCGGACCGCATTCGTGCGACCGGCACCCGTGCGCTGCAAATCAATACCGGCAAGGGCTGCCATCTGGATGCGGCCATGATTGAACGTGCGCTTGACGCGCTCCCGCCCGCTGAACACTCAGTAGTCTTTATCGAAAACGTCGGCAACCTCGTCTGCCCGGCCGAATTTGATCTCGGCGAAGCGCATAAAGTGGCAGTGCTCTCTGTCACCGAAGGCGACGACAAGCCGCTCAAATACCCCGACATGTTCCGCGCGAGCGATCTGGTGATCATCAATAAGATTGATCTTTTGCCCTATGTTCGCTTTGACGCTGAACGGGCCGCAGCCAATGTGCTGCGCGTCAATCCCCGAGCCAAGGTGCTCCAGCTCTCAGCCACCACAGGCGAGGGATTGGAAAAGTGGCTTGCTTGGGTAAAGGCTCAGCTCGTGCTCGCAAGCCTCTGACGGCCTTCCTGATGAAGGAGCTTGGAGCCGCTTCTCGTGAAGCAGCCTTCCGAGCTCCTTCAAGAGCATTCAGTCCATAAAGAGAACATCGTGACCCCGACCAACGTCAATGCTAAAGACATTGAAGCCCGACTCGTACGCGTGAACGGCCTCGTTCAAGGCGTAGGCTTTCGCCCGACGGTCTGGCGCATTGCCGCGGCACTTAACCTTCGCGGCGAAGTCTTCAATGACCCGCAGGGGGTGGGCGTCCGTCTGGAGGGGGATCCGCAGGCTTTGGATGCTTTTCCGGCTGCGCTGCGCCGCGAATGCCCGCCATTGGCCCGCATCGATACGCTTGAAATTTTTCCGGCGGAGACGGTCGGTTTTACGGATTTCCGAATCGTTAAAAGCGAAACCGCGGGTGAAGTCTCAACGATGATCACTCCGGATGCATCCGTGTGCCGGGCATGCCTCACAGAGGTCTTTACGCCGGCCAATCGCCGCTCTCGCTACGCCTTCACCAACTGCACGCACTGCGGTCCGCGCTTTACGATTACACGCGCCCTTCCCTACGATCGTCCGCAGACGTCCATGGCGGTGTTTCCGATGTGTCCGGCCTGTCTGAAGGAATATGAAAATCCTGCTGACCGGCGCTTTCATGCTCAGCCTAATGCCTGCCCGGTGTGCGGACCAGAGCTCTCGTGGACGGATGCCCGTGGGCACTTGATTCCCGAAGCCGGCGACCCTGTTCGGGCTGCCGCCGCAGCGATTGCCCGCGGCGAAATTGTTGCGGTTAAGGGGATCGGAGGCTTTCACCTCGTCTGCGACGCACGGAACCCTCTGGCGGTTGAACGGCTGCGCGCCCGTAAGGGCCGCGGCGAGAAGCCGCTGGCAGTGATGGCCGCAAACACTCAGTCCATTCGCGAGTTTGTGCATGTCTCGGCAGCGGAAGAGAAGATGCTTCTTTCTCCCGCCCACCCCATCGTCCTCCTCGAACGCATCGAATCCGACGAAGACCCGACAAAGCCGCGCCTTGAACTGCCGGGTATTGCCGACGGGGTAAGCGAACTTGGCGTCATGCTGCCTTATACGCCGCTTCATGCGCTTCTTTTCCATGCGCTCGAAGGTGAGCCCGCCGAGGCGGATTGGTTTGAAAAGCGCCTCTGCCCGTCACTCCTCGTCATGACGAGCGCCAATCCCGGCGGAGAGCCCCTTGTGATTGACAACGACGAAGCCGTTCTTCGTCTTGGGCAGATTGCAGACAAGTTCCTCATGCATAACCGTGAGATTCTCATCCGGTGCGATGATTCGGTTGTGCGCTTTGTGAACGACCTGCCGCTCTGGGTGCGCCGCGGACGCGGCGTCACGCCCGAAGCCGTGCAGATTCAAGCGGTGCCCGCCGCCCAAGGGTGCCGTGCGCCGCACGCCGTATTGGCCGCGGGGAGTTTCTTAAAGAACGCGGCTGCGCTCACCCGGGGCAGCGAACTTTTCCTCACGCAGCACATCGGCGACCTGGAAAATGTGGCGAGCTGTCAGGCACTTGAGCTCGCGGCCGAGCACCTCGAAAAAATTCTCGATGAAGCGCCCGATGCTTACGCCTGCGACCTGCACCCGGACTTTTTCTCCGCGCAGCTCGCACAAAAGCTTGCCCATGAGCACCAAAAACCCCTTGTCGCCATTGCGCACCATGCCGCTCATGTTGGAGCGGTGATGGCTGAAGCCGGCCGCAGCACACGCACCATCGGCGCAGCATTGGACGGCGTCGGACTCGGTCCCGACGGCAGTGTTTGGGGCGGAGAACTACTCGCCTGCTCGACCGAAGGTTTGGAACGGCTGGGCACTCTGGAAGCGCTCCCGCTCCCGGGCGGCGACCGTGCGGCTCGGGAATGCTGGCGCATGGGCGCAGCACTCCTGCTTTCGATCGATCGTGAAGATTTGATTGAGCCGCTGCTTTCCGGCCCCGAAGTGTCTCCTTGGATGCTTGCTGCGCTTCCCCGGCTGGCTGCCTCGCCCAATACGCCAAGAACCTCAGCGCTCGGCCGCTGGTTTGATGCCGCAGCAGCGCTTCTCGGACTCTGCCGCATTCAAAAGGACGAAGCCACCGCCGCCATGCGGCTCGAAAGCGCGGCGGCGCCGATCCTGCGGCACGTTCCTGAAACGCAGATTCTCGCCGGCTTTGACCCGACCTGGACAATTGAACAGGGCGTACTGTCGCTCGCACCTTTTTGGAAGAGCTTCGCGGCTTTTCTCGCGCACCCGGAAGGCCGCACGAAGCGCCGTCAGGCTCAGGCCGCCGCTGCCTTTGAACTCGTTCTTTCTCGAGCGCTCGTCGACTGGATTGATGCCGCAACGCTCCATGACCCTGACCGCGCCGACGTTATGCTCTCGGGCGGGTGCTTTCTCAACCGAACACTGGCTTCAGCCGTTCCGGCCGGACTCCAAGCGCTCGGCATTGCTGCGCATCTGCCGCATGTCGTGCCGCCCGGGGACGGCGGACTCGCGCTCGGTCAGGCTTGGCTCGCGTCCCTCGCTTTGGCTGAGGGCAGAGCCGAGTATCCTTTCATTCAAGATAAAACCCTGTTCAATCACTCAAGAGACCCCGGCTGCAGCGAAAGTGCAACTTCCGCGGCAGCTCCGACCCGCGTCTGACGCGGCAGCGATTGAACTTTTTTCATTCAAGAGAATTTAATCATGTGTCTCGCAGTTCCTGCTCAGCTCACCACCGTATCGCCCGACGGCATGACCGCCGCCGCGATGATCGGCGGCATTGAAAAAGACGTGGACGTGTCCTTGATTGATGACCCGAAATCGGGCGACTGGGTGATCGTGCACGTGGGATTTGCACTCAACCGCATTGACGAAGCCGAAGCGCAGGAAACGCTCAAGGCGCTTGCCGCCTTGGCTGCCCCTTCTGCCGCTGCGGCATCGAACGACCCCGCCGCCCCGAGTGCTGACTCTGAGGAGATAACGGCGTGAAGTACGTCGACGAATACCGTTCCGGCGAAACCGCCAAGGGCATTGCCGCACGCATCCGCGAAGAAGCCGACCCCAAGCGCGAATACCGCTTCATGGAGTTCTGCGGCGGCCACACCCACGTGCTCTCCCGCTGGGGCTTGGGCGACATTCTCCCTGAATCCATCCGCATGATTCACGGTCCGGGCTGTCCGGTGTGCGTGATGCCCATCGGCCGCATCGACATGGCGATGAACCTCGCACTGAATGAACATGTGATCCTCTGCACCTACGCCGACGCCATGCGCGTGCCGGCCTCCAAAGGCCGGTCTCTCTTTAAGTGCCGGGCCGAGGGCGGAGACGTGCGCATGATTTATTCACCGATGGATGCGGTGAAGATTGCGCGCGAAAATCCTGACCGTCAGGTGGTCTTCTTTGCCATCGGCTTTGAAACCACAACGCCTCCGACGGCAGCTGCCATCCTCGCTGCGAAGCGGCTTGGGCTGAAGAATTTTTCCGTTTTCTGCTGCCACGTGCTCACGCCGGCGGCGATGGAGCATATTCTCCTCACCGCGCCCGACCGTCCGGATGCGCCGAAGCTGAACGGCCTCGTGGGACCGGCGCACGTTTCCACCGTGATCGGCTGGAAGCCCTACGAGCACTTTGCCCGCGACTGGAAGATTCCTGTGGTGGTGTGCGGCTTCGAACCGCTCGATATGCTCTACTCGATCCTGATGCTTGTGCGTCAAGTGAACGTCGGCAGAAGCGAAGTGGAAAACGAATTTATCCGCGCCGTCACGGAAAACGGCAGCCGCAAGGCGGTCGAGCTCATGGCGCAGGTCTTTGAGCCGCGCGAATCCTTTGAATGGCGAGGTCTCGGAACGGTGCCAAAATCCGCCCTCCGGATTCGCCCGGAATATGCTGAATTTGACGCCGAAAAGCGCTTTTCAATGCCGGAAATCCGTGTGGCAGACAATAAGGCCTGTGAATGCGGCGCCATTTTGCGCGGTGAAAAAGAACCCAAGGACTGCCGGCTCTTTGGTACGGTCTGCACGCCGGCGCATCCGATTGGCGCCTGCATGGTATCTTCCGAAGGCGCCTGCGCCGCGTACTACAGCTACGGCCGTCACAGCACGATTGAAATTCAGAAAAACGCCTGATCCTGCGGCCCGTCAGCGTCGCAAAACCTTTCAAGCGGAGAAAAACAATGACTCATGATCTCAAGGCAGAACGTGCAGGACTGGGACGGCGGCTGGATGTGCGCCGCGGCACAGTTGACATGACGCACGGTTCGGGCGGACGGGCTTCTGCTCAGCTGATCGGCGAACTCTTTGCCAAACACCTCACCAACGAGTGGCTCTCGCAGGGCCACGACGGCGCTGTCATGCCGCCTATCGTCAAACCGGTAGCCGTTTCCTGTGACGCCCACGTCGTGAAACCCCTCTTCTTTCCCGGCGGCGACATCGGCCGGCTGGCCGTGACCGGCACGGTGAATGACGTTGCCATGTGCGGGGCTAAGCCGCTCTGGCTTTCCGCGGCCTTTATTCTCGAAGAAGGTTTTCCGCTCGCTGACCT
>OJUG01003645.1_pt1 | contig 13614 bp, 8 predicted proteins | sample 1599841 | NCBI WGS metagenome assembly OJUG01 (sample SAMN04168659, study PRJEB22393) | human gut metagenome | biome: human gut microbiome; feature: stool | host: Homo sapiens | collected 2014-05-12 | reverse complement strand
AGTAGCGGACTGTTGGATGTATTGAACTGATGGACGATTTCCTGATTGTCTTCGCTCAATACATAAATACCGCTACCGTCCGTTCCAATCCATTTTCGGTTTCCGTTATCTACCTTGATGGTCGTTATTATCGTATTGTCGAGAAAATAATAAGGGATTCCTTCTTCATTGATTAGTTTTACACGTGTGCAACGCATAGATTGATTGTTTTCTGTCGTTGCCAACTTTGGATTTGTTAAGTATATAGCTCCTTTATTGGTTCCTATCCATATATATCCGCTTTTATCCTCTGCCATACAAGTATAATTGTTAGGGGAAAAGTCGTTATTATCTGTGTCAATGAAGTTTTTAAATTCATATGATGTCGCTTCATCTAAAGAGTTGCTGTTGGTTACGACTGTTAGACAGGCTTGACTGGTAGGGCGAGATATATTGATCCATTTGTCATTGTTTGAGGTGACGAGTATGTCGTTTATCGTGTATTTTCCATTTAACGACTCGACAGACAGGCTATGCCATTTTCCTTCTTTATCCAATATCTTGATAGCTTTGCTCACTTCAGAGTTAGTCATCCATAGGTTTCCTTCCTTATCGAAAGCAAGTCCGTCTACACGACAATAAAAGCCCTCATTGCCATGTGCGTTTTCAAGCGGACTGTTTGTTTTGTTATAAACGGCGGAAGGTTCTCTGTCTATGAATTGAAAAAGGCCATAACCGAAGGAAGATACGTAAATAATCTCTTTTTCAGTATCATTTTTTGTGACGACAATGCTGGTATAGTCTTTAGGCCATGTATTTAGTTTATTCTGAACGACGGAAGGTTCTAGTACACTCCATTTTTCATAGTCATATATCATGACCGATCCAGCTTTATTAAAAGAATTATCCCCTGTCAGGCTTTTTCCACCAGGTATAATATATATTTTATCGTTTTTTGATACGATATCATAAGAACTGTTGGAGTAGGGGCCATCCAAAATTATGGCTTCGTTTATGGCTTCGAACTGGTTGGCTCCTTTTCTTTGGATAGAACGTAGACCTTTGCTTCCTTCGGCTATCCAATATTTGTCAGTCTGATAAGTGCTGATATCTTTGATGGATAGATTGTTGATTTGGTCAAAAGTTTTCGTATCTGTGAAAATATAAACTTGGGATGTGGCCATGCAAGCCAGTTTTTCTCCTACAATTTTCATATTGTTCATTTGTGTGTTGCTGACCAAAGGGACTGTAGTTTCATTCGATTCATAGTAGATACCTTTATTTTGAGACAAATAGAATAGCTTATTTTTAAATGAGGATATTTTGTCTATGGAATTTTCAGATGGGAATCCCGGAATCGAATAAGTTTTCCAGTTTGATCCGTCTAACAGATTATCATTCAAAGAAGCGTATATGACCGTAGACTTTTGACCTTCCTTTGTGGAAGCATATATATTATTGTTGAAAATAGCACAGGATGTTATATTCTTAGATAAGTTATAGGTATCGGTTATTTCTTTTTTGTCCATGTTAACAACTACTATGCCCGACTGTATGGATAAATAGGCATATTCGTTATAAATCATAACGGAATTAAGTGATTTATCTCTTAAAGATGTAGTCGTGTACAGATAAGGTATGTTTTTTACTGAACCTTCTTCTAAAATGTCTATATTGCAGTTTTTGTAAACAATCAATAGTGATTTTGTTTGTTTGTTGTAGGAAATAGATTGGATATCCGTGTCACTCAATCCATTTCCTTTATAATATTGTTTGATGCTGTTATCTTCTTTCCCATATGTGTATAAAGCACCTTCTGCTACGACAAATACTTGGTCTGCGGATTCTTCCACACAATCGGTATTATTGTAGGAGAGATATGTTTTCCATCCCAGCGTGTTGTCATTGTCATTAACTGATAAGGCAGGAAATGATAATAAGAAAAGCAAGATGACAGTTAATATATTTCTCATATTAATTACAATATTAAAATGTGTAATTCGATAAAAAAGCAGTCAATTTTTTGACAGCTTCGGCACGGTGGCTGATCTGGTTTTTTATATCATTGCCCATTTCGGCAAATGTTTGTGAGTAAGTGTCGGGGACAAATATGGGATCGTACCCGAAACCGCTTTCGCCTCTTTTTTCGTTTATGATCGTACCGTTGACAATACCTTCAAACAAATATTCTTTTCCATTCAAGATAAGAGCGATTACCGTACGGAAACGAGCTTTCCGGTTTTTCTTGTTTTCCATTTCATGGAGAAGTTTGTCCATATTGGCTTCCGAATCATGTCCGGGACCGGCATAACGTGCCGAATATACTCCGGGAGCGTTGTGTAGGGCTTCTACTTCAAGGCCAGTGTCGTCTGCAAAACAGTCATATCCGAAATGTTCTTTTATGTAACGGGCTTTTTGCAAGGCGTTGCCTTCTAATGTTTCTGCTGTTTCGGGTATATCCTCATGGCAGTTGATCTCTGAGAGGCTGACTATTTCGGTATATCCGGATGTGATTTTCCGGACTTCATCTAGCTTATGTCGGTTGTTTGTTGCGAATACAAGTTTCATGTTTGTTGAGTATGAATAAAAAAGCACTTCTATACGATGTGTATATAACGTATGGAAGTGCTTTAAATTGTTTGGATGATTGTTTTATGTTTTTATCTGGTCAAACCCTTCCCCGTATACCCCTCTGACGATACTTTGAGAGATGAAGGCCTGATGGTCGATTTGTTTTACCAGACGGAAAATGGAAACGGATTCTGATTTTTTTGCCAGCAATACAACGACCTTGACCGGTTTGCGGGAATATCCGCCTACACCGTCGAGAATGGTACAGCCGCGATCCAGGTCATGGATGATCCGCTCAGCTATTTCATCGTATTTCTGAGAAAAGATCAGGAATTGGACGGATTGACGGTTCCCATTCAGTACGGCATCTATGATATAGTTGCTTACGAACATTTCGACAAAACCGAACACGATCTTTTCAACATCATGGAAAAGAAAAAATGAGGAACCGATGATAATGAAGTCACAAAACAACAATGCACGCCCGATGGAGATATTTTTGTATTTGTTTACAATAGCTCCCACGATATCCGTTCCTCCGGTACTACCGTTTGCCGAAAAGACAAGTCCGAGACCTGCCCCGCAAAGGAATGCACCAATAATAATGGACATGAACGGTTGGTCATGTAGAAGTGGCTGTCCTTTCAGAAGCCATTCGAAGAATGACAAGGAGGCTGACAGGGAAAAAACTCCGAAAATTGTTTTTATCAGAAATTTAAGTCCTAGAATTTTTAAAGCAGCCAATAATAGAACAACGTTGATAACGAAGTAAGACACAGAAACGGGAATAATCTCGTTACTGGCAAAAAAGATTAAGGCACAAATACCACTGACTCCACCGGTGATGATTTCATTCGACAGAATGAAAGCGTTGAAGCCGAAGCCGTACAAGAGAGTACCCAACAGGATCATCAGGTAATCTTGTACAGCAAAATAGACTTTGTTGTTTATAAGCTTCATATAAATAAATTTAGATTACGATGTTTACAATCTTTCCTGGAACAACGATAATCTTTTTCGGAGTCTTGCCTTCCATCCACTTAGCCGAATTTTCATGGGCAAGAGCGGCTTTCTCAATCTCTTCGCGAGGCATATCGGCTGGAAGTTCCATGCTGAAACGAGCTTTGCCGTTGAAGGAGATAGCGTAAGTAAGCGAGTTTTCTTTCAAGTATTCTTCGTTGTAGACAGGCCATTCGGCATCGCATACGGTAGTATTGTGACCGCAGGTATGCCATAATTCTTCAGCGGTATGAGGAGCGAACGGAGCAAGCAGAACGATTAACTGTTCCAGGATCGCCCGTTTGTTGCATTTCAGGCTGCTCAATTCGTTTACACAGATCATAAAGGCACTGATGGAAGTGTTGTACGAGAAATGTTCGATGTCGTATGTCACTTTCTTGATCAGTTTATGCAGTGATTTCAGTTCGTCGGCTGTCGGTTCCACATCCGTGATCTGCAAGGTGTCCGTATTGCCGAAGAACAGTCCCCAGAGCTTTTTCAAGAAGCGGTGTACGCCGTCGATACCGTTCGTATCCCACGGTTTGGATTGTTCCAACGGGCCTAAGAACATTTCATACAGACGAAGTGTGTCAGCACCATATTTCTCGACAATCATATCCGGATTGACCACGTTGAACATGGATTTCGACATCTTTTCAACAGCCCATCCGCAGATGTATTTTCCATCTTCCAATACGAATTCCGCGTCGTTATATTCCGGACGCCAGTTTTTGAAGGCTTCGATATCCAGTATATCGTTTGATACGATATTTACGTCTGCATGGATAGGAGTGACTTCGTACTGGTCTTTCAGGTTCAGGGATACGAATTTGTTCGTGCCGTTGATACGGTATACGAAGTTGGAACGTCCTTGAATCATACCTTGGTTGATCAGTTTCTTGAACGGTTCCTCTTCACAAACGATACCTAAGTCAAACAGGAATTTATTCCAAAAACGGCTGTAGATCAGGTGTCCGGTAGCATGTTCGGTACCACCGATATACAGGTCTACGTTGCGCCAGTATTCATCTACGTCTTTAGCTACTAAAGCTTGGTCGTTGCGCGGGTCCATGTAACGCAGGTAATAGGCGGATGAACCGGCGAATCCCGGCATCGTGCAAAGTTCCAGCGGGAAGATAGTCTTGTTGTCTATTTTGGAAACTTCCGTGACTTCCTGTTTTACGGTGTCCCATGCCCATTTTACGGCGTGTCCCAGAGGCGGTTCACCTGTTTCGGTCGGCAGGAATTTATCTACTTCCGGCAATTCCAACGGTAATTTGTCTACCGGTAACATCTGAGGCATACCGTCTGCATCGTAATAGACAGGGAACGGTTCGCCCCAGTAACGCTGGCGGCTGAAGATAGCGTCGCGCAGACGGTAGTTCACCTTTACACGTCCTAACTTATGTTCTGCCACGTATTTCTTGGTGGCGGCGATTGCTTCTTTTACGGTCAGACCGTTCAACGACAGGTCGCAATGAGGCGTTACGTCCGGTTTCGGTGAGTTGCAGACGATTCCTTCTTTCGCATCGAAACTTTCTTCGCTTACGTCGCAACCTTCGATCAGCGGGACAATCGGCAAGTTGAAATGTTTGGCGAATGCATAGTCGCGACTGTCGTGTGCCGGAACGGCCATGATGGCACCGGTTCCGTAACCGGCCAGTACATAGTCGCTGATCCAGACAGGCACGGCGTCACCCGTGAACGGATTGATTGCGTATGAACCGCTGAATACACCGGTAACGGAACGATCAGCGATACGTTCACGCTCCGTACGTTTTTTAGTACGGTCCAGATAAGCGTCGACTTCTTGTTTCTGCTCCGGAGTCGTCAATTGTGCGACCAGTTCGCTTTCGGGAGCCAAGACCATGAAAGTGACACCGAACATGGTGTCGGCACGGGTTGTAAAGATGGTAAATTCGAGGTCGCTGTCTTTTACTTTGAATTGGATTTCGGCACCTTCGCTGCGGCCGATCCAGTTACGCTGTGTTTCTTTCAGCGAGTCTGTCCAGTCGATCGTCTCCAGTCCATCCAGAAGCCGTTGTGCATAGGCGGATACGCGCAGGCACCACTGACGCATGATCTTTTGTTCCACCGGATAGCCACCACGTTCGGAAACGCCGTTCACCACTTCGTCGTTGGCCAGTACCGTACCCAATGCGGCACACCAGTTTACCATCGTTTCGCCTCGATAAGCGATCCGGTAGTTCAACAGGATTTCCTGTTTTTCTTTATCGTTTTTGGCTTTCCATTCACCGGCAGTGAAATGCAATTCTTCGCTGCAAGCTACATTCAAACCTTCCGTTCCGGACTGTTCGAAAGCGGCAACCAGTTCGCTGATGGGACGTGCCTGCTTTTTATCGTTGCAGTAATAGCTGTTGAACATCTGGATGAATGCCCATTGCGTCCATTTATAATATTCGGGATCGCAAGTACGGATCTCGCGGTTCCAGTCGTAACTGAAACCTATTTTGTCCATCTGTTCCCGATAACGGGCGATGTTTTTCTTTGTCGTCACTTCAGGATGCTGTCCGGTTTGGATAGCATATTGTTCTGCCGGCAGTCCGTAGGCATCGTAGCCCATCGGATGCAAAACGTTGAAGCCTTGCAGGCGTTTGTAACGGGAATAAATATCAGAAGCGATATAACCGAGTGGGTGGCCTACATGTAGTCCTGCTCCCGACGGATAAGGGAACATGTCCAAAACGTAATACTTTGGTTTGTCGGCATTTTTTTCGACTTTATAAACCTTATTGGCAATCCAGTATTCGTGCCACTTTTTCTCAATTTCTCTGAAATTGTACTCCATGATCGTTTATCGTTTATTTTATCGTTTTCTATTTAAAGCCACAAAGTTAGTGAATTTTGTAATACATAAAGAGTTGAAGCGGCAAATTGCAAGGACGGGCAAAATAAAATTTCATTCTGGAGGTTGTGGATGTCAATCTGGAAATTACAATATCCTCCTTTAGACCTCAAAATATATAATAAATTCTTGGTTTATAGCAAAATGATAAAAATATCTGTTTGTTAAAAAATATTACCCTATATAGGGTGATTTGAATTAAACAGGGTGGAAAATCAAATTTACAAAAAAATCCCCCGCAGAAGGGCGAGGGAGCCTAATGTTTTCACAACGGAATAATCCTTATTGTGATTTGCTTCATTTTAGTTAGGCAAATGTATGAAATAAAAGATTTGTATGCAAATATATTTTAGAAATTTATATATTTGGGAGAATAAAAATAATATACCATGAAAAGAATTTTGGGATTGGATTTAGGTACGAGTAGTATAGGGTGGGCATTGGTAAATGAAAGTGAAAGAGCTGAGGAAATATCATCAATCGTTCAGTTAGGTGTAAGAGTCAATCCCTTGACTGTGGATGAAATGCAAAATTTTGAAAAAGGGAAGAGTATTACAACCAATGCCGATAGAACCCTTAAAAGAAGTATGCGCCGTAATTTGCAACGATACAAATTACGGCGTGACGTGTTAATCAAGCTTTTGAAAAAAGTCGGGTTTATTACAGATAAAACGATCCTTTCGGAACAAGGAAATAGGACTACGTTCGAAACTTACCGTTTGCGGGCAAAGGCTGCTGAAGAAGAAATATCTTTGGAAGAGTTGGCTCGTGTGTTGTTAATGATAAACAAGAAGCGTGGATATAAAAGTAGCCGGAAAGCAAAAGGAGAGGAAGATGGTTCTTTGATTGACGGGATGGAGATTGCTAAGAAATTGTATGATGAGGATTTGACTCCCGGACAACTTTGTCTGCAATTACTTGAATCAGGCAAGAAAACTTTTCCTGATTTCTATCGTTCGGATTTGCAGGATGAATTTGATAGGATATGGAATTTCCAAAAGCAATTCAATCCCCAATCTTATTGTGATACAGCCAAAGAGGAGATTAAAGGAAAAAATAAAAGTCAAACTTGGGCTATTCTGGCAAAATACTTTACATGGACCAAAGAGGTAAGTGTTTGGAATGAAAATGAGGCTAAAACGGAAAATCAAGAAAAGGAATATAGGCTTGTCGGTCTTAAACGGATGGTGAAAGGGGAGGAGCTGAAAAAGGAAAACTATCGTTGGCGTGTACAGGCTCTTACCGAACGATTGGACTTGGAAGAGATAGCTGTGGTATTGCAAGAAATCAATGGACAGATAAGTGCGTCAAGTGGTTATTTGGGAGCTATCAGCGATCGAAGTAAAGTCCTTTATTTCAATCATCAGACAGTAGGACAATACCAAATGGCTGAACTCAATAAAAATCCCAATATGAGTTTGCGCAATATGGTTTTCTATCGGCAAGATTATTTGGATGAGTTTAATGCAATTTGGGAAAAACAAGCGGAGTTTCATAAAGAACTGACACCGGAACTAAAGAAGGAGATACGTGATATCATTATATTTTACCAAAGGCGCTTGAAAAGCCAAAAAGGTTTGGTTAGTTTTTGCGAATTTGAAAATAGGGAAGTTTTTGTCGAAAAAGACGGTAAAAAACAAACTAAAGTTATAGGATGTAGGGTTATACCTCGATCACATCCGCTGTTTCAGGAGTTTAAGATATGGCAGACATTGAATAATATAGAAGTGTTTGTGGGCGAGAAAAGGAAAAAACGCAAGCAAACGAATGTTTCCTCTGGTCTGTTTGACAATACAGTGGATACCTTGGTGACGGAAGGCAGACGTTTTTTATATCAAGAGGAGAAAGAAATACTGGCTAAAGAACTTTCTTGCAAAAAGGATTTGACGAAAACGGAGGTGTTAAAACTTTTATTCGAAAATCCACAAGAGTTGGATATGAATTTCAAACAGATAGATGGTAATTTTACAGGGTTCGCTCTGTTTTCAGCATATAGCAAGATGATTGAAAAGTATGGCTATGAACCATTGGATTTTAAGAAACCTGCTGATGAAATAATCGCTCAATTAAAGGCTGTTTTTATGGATCTGGAATGGAATACCGATTTACTTTCCATCGATTTGGATAAAGAGGGCAAGAATTTGGAAATGCAACCTTATTTTAGGCTTTGGCATCTATTGTATTCATTTGAGGGAGATAATACGCCTACCGGAAATGGTAAATTGATTGAAAAAATCATGCAACTATGTAGGGTTGAAAAAGAATACGCTATAGAATTGGCGAATATATCGTTTCAGGATGATTATGGAAGTTTAAGTGCTAAAGCCATTAAAAAAATTTTACCTTATTTGAAGGAAGGTAACCAGTATGACGTAGCTTGTGAGTATGCCGGCTATCGTCATTCCAAATCATCGTTGACTAAGGAGGAGATAGAAAATAAGGCTTTAAAAGACAAATTGGATATCCTTCCTAAAAATAGTTTGCGCAATCCTGTGGTAGAAAAGATCCTGAACCAAATGGTGAATGTGATCAATGCGGTTATTGATGCGTATGGAAGACCTGATGAAATTCGGGTGGAACTGGCGAGAGAGTTGAAAAAAAGTGCCAAAGAACGTGAGGAACTAACTAAGGCTATTGCAAAGAAGACTCGTGAACATGATGAGATACGTAAACTGTTACAATCAGAATTTGGTATGATACATGTGAGTCGCAATGATATCATACGATATAAACTTTATGAAGAGTTGAAAGGAAATGGATATAAGACGTTGTATTCCAACCAGTATATTCCGAAAGAAAAACTTTTCAGTAAAGAAATAGACATCGAACATATCATTCCGCAGGCTCGGCTTTTTGATGATTCGTTGTCTAATAAAACATTGGAATATAGGGCAATCAATATCGAGAAAGGAAATAAGACCGCCTACGATTTCGTGAAAGATAAATATGGGGAAGAGGGATTACAGGGATATCTCAATCGTTGTGAAAACATATGTAAGGACAGGAAAGCCAAACTCCGGAAATTAAAGATGGAACAGAGCGATATTCCGGATGGATTTATCGACAGAGATTTGCGGAATACGCAATATATTGCTAAAAAGGCTCTTGCCATGTTGAATGATATTTGTCGCAGAGTGGTAGCTACGACTGGCTCTATCACGGACAAACTGCGGGAGGATTGGCAACTTGTGGATGTGATGAAAGAGTTGAATCTAACAAAGTATGAAGCTTTGGGATTGGTAGAGATGTTTGAGGATAAGGATGGAAGAATAATCAAGCGGATAAAAGATTGGACAAAGAGGAACGACCATCGGCATCATGCGGTGGATGCACTGACTGTTGCGTTCACCAAAGATGTGTTTATCCAGTATTTTAATAATAAAAATGCCGCTTGGGAATCCGATTGCAAGGAACATATGAATATAGTAGGTATAAAAAAACATTATTTTGAGTCGGGAAAGGCAGTACCGCCTATGCCATTAGGGCAGTTCCGGGCAGAGGCAAAATGGCATTTGGAGAATCTGTTGGTTTCTATCAAGGCTAAAAACAAAGTTGTTACGACTAATGTGAATTGCATCAGAAAGAAAGGGGGGATATCCAAGAAACACCAGCAAACTCCACGCGGACAATTGCATTTGGAAACAATCTACGGAAGCCACAGGCAATATGTCACGAAGATGGAAAAAGTGAACGCTTCTTTTGATGCAGCCAAGATTGCAACCGTAAGCAGGCAAAATTACAGGAATGCATTGTTAAAGCGTTTGGAGGCTTTTGGAAATGATCCTAAGAAAGCGTTTACCGGTAAAAACTCGTTGGAAAAGAATCCGATCTATTTGGATAGGGCGCAAACCATGCAAATGCCGGACAGGGTACAAATAGTTGAATTGGAAATGGTTTATACGATACGTAAACCTATTGATCCTGGTTTGAACGTAGATAAAGTGGTAGATACGAAGGTTCGTGCTATTTTGGAACAACGCCTGAAAGAATATGGAGGAGATGCCAAGAAAGCATTTGTCAATTTGGATGAAAACCCTATATGGTTAAATCGGGAGAAAGGGATAAGTATCAAGCGGGTGAGTATTCGAGGAATCAATAATGCCCAATCGCTGCATATGAAGAAAGATAAAAACGGGAATCCGATATTGGATGAAAACGGAAAACAGATCCCTGTGGATTTTGTAAATACCGGCAACAACCATCATGTGGCTATTTATCGTAAGCCAGTTTTAGATAAGAAAGGACAGGTGATGTTTGATGAAGATGGCAATCTGATGTATGAATTGGATGAGGTTGTCGTTTCTTTCTTTGAGGCAGTAACGCGGGCTAATTTGGGATTGCCTATTATCAATAAGGATTACAGAAGAAGTGAAGGCTGGCAATTTTTGTTTAGCATGAAGCAAAATGAATACTTCGTATTCCCGAATGAAAAAACTGGTTTCAATCCAATGGAAATAGATTTGTTGGATCCGAATAATTATGCGGTGATTAGTCCGAATTTGTTTAGAGTGCAGAAGATAGGTTCAAATGATTATACTTTTAGACATCATTTAGAAACAACGATATTAAATAGCATAAATGAGTTAAAATTCATAACTTGGATTAGATGTGGAAAAAGTGGCATTAAGGATATAATTAAAGTCCGAATCAATCACATAGGCCAAATTGTTTTTGTTGGAGAATATTGAATATAATTTACCTGGGGACAATTTGTCCCCAGGTATTCATAAATTAAAATCTATATACTTATGATCAAGAAAACCCTTTATTTTGGAAATCCTGTTTACTTGTCTTTGAAAAATGCTCAGTTGGTAATAAAATTACCGGAGATAGTCAGGAATGATACACTGTCCGAAAGTTTCAAACGAAACTCGGAAGTGACCAAGCCCATTGAGGATATCGGAGTTGTGGTACTGGACCATAAACAGCTTACTATCACTTCGGGAGTGTTGGAGGCTTTGCTTGAAAATAATTGCGCCATTATAACGTGTGATAGTAGAAGTATGCCTGTCGGTTTGATGCTTCCTTTGTGTGGAAACACTACGCAAAACGAAAGGTTTCGTGACCAATTGGATGCTTCGTTACCGTTAGTGAAACAACTTTGGCAACAGACGATAAAAGCGAAGATTGAAAACCAAGCAGCAGTTTTACAGGAATGTTCCGGGGCAGAAACAAGATGTATGAAAGTATGGGCGGACGACGTGAAAAGTGGAGATTCCAATAATTTGGAGGCTCGTGCTGCTGCTTATTATTGGAAGAATCTGTTCCCGATAAAAGATTTTACAAGAGATCGAGAGGGAATTCCACCTAATAATTTATTGAATTATGGATATGCTGTTTTGCGGGCAATTGTTGCTCGCGGATTGGTGGTGAGTGGTTGGGTATCCATCATCATAATCGTTATAATGCTTATTGTCTGGCAGATGATATAATGGAGCCGTATCGCCCGTATGTGGATCGTTTGGTTTATAATATGATAAATCAAGGTGTCGATTATACGGAACTGACAAAGGAGTTGAAGGCACAACTGCTTATTATTCCGACATTGGAAACGAACATAGCGGGAAAACGTAGTCCGTTGATGGTGGCAGTTGGACAGACAACAGCTTCTTTGTACAAATGCTTTAGTGGAGAGTTACGTAAAATATTCTATCCGAAAATGTAATGGACCGATTTAGTGAATATCGTATTATGTGGGTGCTTATATTATTTGACTTGCCTACGGAGACAAAAAAGGAGAAGAAGGCGTATGTAGATTTCAGAAAGAATCTGCAACGGGATGGGTTTACCATGTTTCAGTTTTCCATCTATGTCCGTCATTGTGCCAGTAGTGAAAATGCAGATGTCCACATAAAAAGAGTTAAATCTTTTCTTCCGGAATATGGAAAGGTTGGAATTATGTGTATTACGGATAAGCAATTTGGGAATATAGAGCTTTTTTATGGTAAAAAAACAATGGAAGTAAATACTCCGGGGCAGCAATTGGAACTGTTTTAAAAAGCAAGAATCCTACTCAATGCAGGATTCTTGCTTTGAAACAACGTCTGTTTTTTATTTTTAATTTGAATTATAAACCATTGATTATTAATTGATAATAGCAATTCTGCTGTTTCTAATGGTTCAAATATACTAAAATGAAAGCAAATCACAACCAATGCGAATAGTTTTTATAACATTGATTGCTGTTTCTAATGGTTCAAATATACTAAAATGAAAGCAAATCACAACTTGCGGCTCTTGTGTTATCTGTCGTAAACGGCTGTTTCTAATGGTTCAAATATACTAAAATGAAAGCAAATCACAACTGGGCTACTACCTGGAAGAACATCCTAAGGGCTGTTTCTAATGGTTCAAATATACTAAAATGAAAGCAAATCACAACAAGCTCCTATTATCACAGCAACGCAAACACGCTGTTTCTAATGGTTCAAATATACTAAAATGAAAGCAAATCACAACGCTTGGAAGTTCAGTTAACGAAAGCCCAGGCTGTTTCTAATGGTTCAAATATACTAAAATGAAAGCAAATCACAACTATCCTGTTGTGGACCATTCTTTGACAAATGCTGTTTCTAATGGTTCAAATATACTAAAATGAAAGCAAATCACAACATGCCTAAATACGGTACTCCAATGCTTTAAGCTGTTTCTAATGGTTCAAATATACTAAAATGAAAGCAAATCACAACTATAAATTTCTTGGAGAAGATATTAAAATAGCTGTTTCTAATGGTTCAAATATACTAAAATGAAAGTAAATCACAACGTATGGCTTATTATAGCCAGGGCAACCACACAAAATTCGGAAATCGTATGAACTATATCAAAGAAAAAACAGAACCTTATCATATAAGTATTTCCCATTTCCTCTGTCACTGTATCACTGATTCCTTTTTACCAATTGATATTCAACTTGTTTGATTAGTGATATATGCCCGTTTTCTCTATCACTACGGTATCACAACCCTATCACTGGCAACTTGGATGGGAAACAGGTATTCCGCTTATTCATGTCTGTATATTAGTATATTACAAATAAAACAAACAATAAACACTTGATTCCCATCCCTGCAAACCACTCGATTATTTTATGTAAAAACGGCTATAAAATAGGTGAAACCGGGTAGTTTTTATTGTCCGGCACGGCACTTTAGTTGCCGGACACCCCCATGTTACCCCCTTTTACACCCGGATGTACC
>OJUG01003638.1_pt1 | contig 13647 bp, 13 predicted proteins | sample 1599841 | NCBI WGS metagenome assembly OJUG01 (sample SAMN04168659, study PRJEB22393) | human gut metagenome | biome: human gut microbiome; feature: stool | host: Homo sapiens | collected 2014-05-12 | reverse complement strand
GACCACCGAGATCTACACTCTTTCCCTACACGACGCTCTTCCGATCTAATGTGGCTGTTTATACCATTTATTTTTATTGCAGTGCTTGGTACTGTAAATGGAGCAAACCTAACAGACGGTCTTGATGGATTGGCAACTAGTGTTACAATTATTATTGCGGTATTCTTTACGGCAGTGGCTTATGGAACAGGACTTGAACCAATATCGGCTGCTTTTGTAGGTGGACTTTTGGGATTTTTCTTATACAATGTTTATCCTGCAAGAGTATTTATGGGAGATACAGGCTCCCTTGCACTTGGCGGATTTGTGTCAGCCATGGCGTTTATGCTTAAAATGCCTATATTTATATTGATTGTGGCGTTTATTTATCTTGTTGAATCATTGTCTGACATTATTCAGGTTGGATGGTTTAAATATACAAAGAAAAAATATGGTGCGGGAAGAAGAGTGTTTAAGATGGCACCACTTCATCATCATTTTCAGGAAAGCGGATATGCAGAAACTCAGGTAGTTGCAGCTTTTGCAACAGTTACAGCAATATTGTGTTTAGTAGCATATCTTGCACTATAAAGAACAACAGCCATATTAACTCTGGGCATACTTATACTCTAAAGAGTGGCAGTTATGTTTATTTTTAAAACTTACATTTGAAAGAGCAATAGCAGTGTTAATGTTAATAACTATAAGGAGAAAGAAATGGAATTAAAAGATAAGAAAGTATTGGTGGCAGGTTCCGGAAAAAGTGGAATTGCAGCAACTGATTTGTTAAAAAAAGTTGGGGCAACAGTTACTATATATGATGGAAATGAAAAGTTGGTTAAGGAAGATATATTATCAAGATTAGAAGATAACAGCAATGTAAATGTTGTCCTTGGCGACTTGTCAGATGAAGTGATAAATGATACAGATTTGATGATTTTAAGCCCGGGCATTGCTATTGATGCACCATTTGTCAATAAAGTAAGAGATGCAGAAGTTCCTATTTGGGGCGAAGTTGAACTTGCATACATAGTAGGTAAGGGAAAACTTGCAGCAATTACCGGTACCAATGGTAAAACTACAACAACAGCACTGGTAGGAGAGATTTTATCAGCATATTTTAAGGATGTAAATGTTGTTGGAAACATTGGAACACCTTATACACGTATAGCATTTGATTCTACAGATGATACAGTAACAGTTGCAGAAATCAGCAGTTTCCAGCTTGAAACAATACACAGGTTTAAGCCTGATGTAAGTGCTGTGCTTAATATTACTCCTGATCACTTAAACAGACATTACACAATGGAATGTTACACAGATGTAAAAATGAGCATCTGTAAAAATCAGGACAGCGATGCACCTATTATTTTAAATTATGAAGATGAAATATTAAGAAATTATGCACCAAAATTACATAATAGAATCATATGGTTTAGTAGCAGACAGACTTTAGATGAAGGCATATATTTGGAAGGAAAAAACATTGTTTATGCACAAAAGGGGCAAAAGAATGTTATAACAACAACTGAAGATACAACTTTGGTTGGAATACACAACATTGAAAATATTATGGCAGCAATTGGTATTACCATCAATATGGGAGTGCCTGCTGATGTAATCAAAGAAGCAATTAGAAAGTTTAAAGCAGTGGAACATAGAATAGAATATGTTAAAACTGTTGATGATGTTTTGTATTATAATGATTCAAAGGGAACAAATACTGATGCATCAATAAAGGCCATTCAGGCAATGACAAGACCAACTGTTTTAATAGCAGGTGGTTATGATAAAAAGGTTCAGTTTGATGATTGGGCAAAAGAACTTAAAGGAAAAGTAAAATGTCTCGTATTATTTGGTGATACTGCAAATCAGATTGCTACTACTGTAAAAAAATATGGTTTTGAAAACATTATATTTACAAAATCATTAAAAGAAGCAGTAGATGAATGTAAGAAAAATGCAGAGCCGGGGGATGCAGTATTGCTTTCTCCTGCATGTGCAAGTTGGGATATGTTTGACAGTTATGAACAGCGTGGAGATATGTTTAAGGATTTTGTAAACCAACTATAAAGTAAAAAAGTGTGGAGAATAATGGCAAAGAAAGAATATAATCCGGCTTCAGGAGAAGAGGAAGTGGTAACAAAACAAAAAAAATCAAGAACAGGTGGCTATTTTGATTATAGCCTTTTGTTTGTGTGGATTTTTATAATGCTGTTAGGCTATGTTTTGCTTTACAGTGCAAGTTCTTATTCAGCACTGAATCAGCGTGGTGATTCTGCTTACTTTTTGAAAAATCAGATATTTTCTACAATTATAGGGCTTGTGCCTATGCTTATAGTTACTTTTGTAGATTACAGGTTTTGGAAAAAATTAAGTAAGTTTATATATGGTGCTGCAGTGGCAACAATATTTTTGGTTAGAACACCCCTTGGCGTTGAGGCAAACGGTGCCAGACGTTGGGTAAACCTAAAGGTAATTCAGTTTCAGCCTGCTGAGGCTGTTAAGATAGCAGTTATTATAATGACAGCATATATGTTGTCAAAGTGCAAAAGTACAGCATTAAAACATGGAAAAATGTGTTGGCAGATTTATAGTATTACCATTGTGGCAGGTATTCTTTTGTTTGTACTTACATCAAACTTAAGTTCGGCACTTATTGTATTTGGTATTGGCGCCATTATGATTATGATAGCCGGTGCTTCAAAACATTTTACAGGGGTGATTATTGGTGGTGCGATAGCGGGCAGTATTTCGCTGTTTTTCCTAGGACAGTTTTCAGACCTTGGATTTAGATTTAGCAGAATTGCAGTTTGGAGAAATCCTGAAGAATTTGTTGACGGAACAGGTTATCAGGTTATGCAGGGACTTTATGCAATTGGTTCCGGAGGCCTGTTTGGAAAAGGCTTGGGAAACAGTGCCCAGAAGCTTGGTTTTGTACCTGAGGCTACAAATGACATGATTTTTTCGATTATATGCGAGGAACTTGGAATATTTGGCGCGGTGTGCATTATAGCTTTGTTTGTATTTATGATAAGAAGAATGAGAATTATTGCAAGTAATGCTCCGGATTTGTTTGGGTCAATGCTTGTAATTGGTGTTATGACACATATTTCATTACAGGTAGTGTTAAACATTGCCGTTGTTACAAACTTTATTCCAAACACAGGTGTGTCACTTCCATTTATCAGTTATGGTGGAACATCGCTTTTGTTCTTAATGGTTGAAATGGGGTTGGTTTTATCAGTGTCACGTAGGATTAAAAAGATTCACTAGGAGTATTTATGAGAAGTACAAGAAAGCTGAAAAGAAAACGTGGAAGGCGTTTGAAAAAGTGGTTTAAAATTTTTTTGGGAATTTTGGCAGCAATTATTGCCATTATACTTATTATTGTGTTTGGATTTAAACTGCAGACCGTTGAGACTTCACTGGATTTGGGACAATTTACAAATCAGGAAGTGAGGGATTATATTGGAAAAAGGAACATTGACAACACATTTGTTTTCTGGTTTAAAAACAAAATTGGAAAAAGCGAAAAACTGGAAATGTTTGAGGATTACAGTGTAAAACTTACATCTCCTACATCGGTTAAAATTACCGGATATGAGAAAAAACTTAAAGGTTACATATTGGACAATAAAAAGTATTATTATTTTGACGAAAATGGAATTATTTTAAAAGAGAGCAGTAAAAAAATTGAAATAAATTCAACGGAGAAAAATAAAAAGTCAAAAAAAATACCTGAAGTTAAAGGTCTTCAATACTCAAAATTAAAATTATACAAGAAAATAGAAACAAAGAATAACAAAGGCCTTCAATATATTTTGGATGTAACTTCCAAAGTTCAGGAATACAGTTTTACAACAAAGAAGATAGTTTTAAATGAAAAAAATGAAATAACAGTTAAAGTGAAAAAAGTAAAAGTGCAGCTTGGAAAAAATCTTAATTTAGACAAAAAATTAAAAGATTTTAACGATATGCATAAGAATGTAATTAAGTATTCAGGAACTTTGAATATGAAGCATGCAAGTGAAGATGGCAGTTACACTTTGAAAAAAAGTGAAGAAAAAAGTAAATAAAGTATTGATATTTTCTTCAAATAATTATATTATATATGAAGTATGGCTAATATTATGTCCACATACTGTGGCCAAATTTAATAAAATGTAAAAACGAAGGAGGATAAACTCTTGTTAGAAATTACTACAAACGAAAGTGAAGCAGTAGCAAAGATTATAGTTGTAGGCGTTGGTGGTGCAGGAAACAATGCCGTAAATAGAATGATAGATGAGAACATCGGAGGGGTAGAATTTATTTCAGTAAACTCTGACGCTCAGGTGTTAAAGAGAAGCAAAGCCCCAACAACTTTACAGATTGGTGAAAAGATTACAAAGGGACTTGGTGCAGGAGCAAAGCCTGAAGTTGGTGAAGCAGCTGCAGAAGAAAATGTTGAAGAATTAGCACAGTTATTAAAAGGTGCCGACATGGTATTCGTAACATGTGGTATGGGAGGCGGAACAGGTACAGGTGCCGCTCCTGTTGTTGCACGTGTTGCAAGAGAGCAGGGTGCTCTTACAGTTGGTGTAGTTACAAAGCCTTTTAGATTTGAATCAAGAGCACGTATGAACAACGCTCTTGCAGGAATCGAAAGATTAAAACCAAATGTAGATACTCTTATTGTTATTCCAAATGATAAGTTATTAGAAATCGTTGACAAGAGAACAACAATGCCTGAAGCATTAAAGAAGGCTGATGAAGTATTACAGCAGTCAGTTCAGGGTATTACAGACTTAATCAACGTACCGGCATTAATCAACCTTGACTTTGCTGATGTTCAGACAGTTATGAGAGATGCAGGTATTGCACATATCGGTATTGGTGAAGCAAGTGGAGATGACAAGGCATCACAGGCTGTACAGCAGGCTGTTACATCACCTCTTCTTGAAACAAAAATCGATGGAGCTAAGAATGTTATCATCAACATCACTGGTGATGTTAGCTTATTTGAAGCAAATGAAGCTGCAAGCTATGTACAGGAACTTGCAGGTGATGATGCAAACATTATCTTCGGTGTGAGATATGACGATGCATATCCTGATGAATGTTCAATTACAGTTATGGCTACAGGTATTGGTGACACAACACCAAAGGCATCACCTTTTGGAATGGGTGGAGTAAAGAAGACATTCTCTTTTGGAAACACAGCATCAACTGCTCCAAAGGCTGAAACAGGAAGAACAGTTCAGACTCCACAGCAGTCACAGAGCAATATTGAAGAAAGACCATTAAATATTCCTGATTTCTTAAGAAATAAATAAGGAATTAAAACAATACAACACAAAACAGAGTCGTAGGCATGATATGCATATGACTCTGTTTTTGCATTCTTGGACACTTTGTATGACATGGGATAATCCTCCTTATAGTTTTCAACATATTTTCTGATTAGTTGTAATGTAAGCAGTTGTGGAATATAGAATCTAATAATATGTGTCAACAAATAAAATCTTTATATAGGAGTGAAATCGACAGACTTTTCTTATGACAACATCTATAATATGTACAAAAGGGGTGAGCTTTATATACATATATTTAGATGTTTATTTTATCTATAATTTTCTTTTGGATTTCATTGTATTAATAATTACAAAAACGGTGCTTGCAGCGGAAACAAAGATCCATAGAATAATTGCAGGTGCCATGCTGGGGGCAACTTATGCAGCTATAAATCTTGTTGTTGAGTTTAATTTTTTAATTAAAACTATAATGACTTATCTTGTAGTTGTAACAATCATGGTAGTAATTGCATTTGGTAAAGCAACAGTAAATGTCTGCTTAAGAAGAGTAACAGCAACATATGTAATTACATTTTTGTTGAATGGAATAATAAATGTGGTGCCGGTTAAATACACGGCAAAAAATACAATACTAATGGCTGTTGTTCTTGCCATATCAGTTGGTATGATGTTTAATTTTACATTAAAGAGTATAAAACAGGAACAGTTAATTTTTGATGTTGATATATATAATGGAGAAAAAGAAATAAAAATAAGGGCGTTGAAAGATACAGGAAACAATCTTTATGAGCCGGGAACAAATAAGCCGGTATCTGTAGCAGAGGAAAAAGTGGTTAAAGATTTTATTACAAACAATCAAAAAGTTTTGTATATTCCTTTTAAGTCTGTAGGTAAAACAGGTTTAATGAATGCATATGTATTTGAAAAAATGACAGTAAACCATCAGATATATACAAACGTCATTATTGGAGTTTATAAAGGAAAAATAAGCAACAATTATAGTATGATATTACATCCTGATTTATTAAAAATAGGGGGAAAGCAAAGTGATAAATGTAGTAGGCAAAGGGAAAATGTACATAAAAAAGATAGCAATGTTAAAAGGGCTGCTTTATTCAAAAGAAGGGGAAATATTTTACATTGGTGGAAATGATGTGCTACCTCCACCGCTTGATAGTGAAGAGGAAAGCATTTGCATTAGAAAAGTATTGGATGAAAATAATCAGGATAGTAGGGCAAAATTAATTGAACATAATTTAAGACTGGTAGTTTACATTGCAAAAAAATTTGACAATACAGGAGTAGGGGTGGAAGATTTGATATCTATAGGGTCTATTGGTTTGATAAAAGGAATAAATACTTTTAATCCAAATAAAAATATAAAACTTGCAACTTATGCATCAAGATGTATAGAAAATGAAATATTAATGTATTTAAGAAAAAACAACAAAACAAAATTAGAAGTATCCATTGATGAGCCATTAAATGTTGACTGGGATGGAAATGAACTATTGTTGTCGGATATTTTGGGAACAGAGGAGGATATTATATCCAAAAACATAGAAAATGAAGTTGAAAAAAAGCTGTTATATAAAGCAATAGACAAACTTAGCAATCGTGAAAAAACAATAGTGAAAATGCGATATGGTCTTAATAATGCAGATGGAGAGGAAATGACCCAAAAAGAAGTTGCAGACAGTCTTGGAATTTCCCAATCATATATTTCAAGGCTTGAAAAGAAAATAATCAAAAGACTTAAAAGGGAAATTGTTAAGTATGAATAGAATAAATGAGTATTATTGCCCTATGCAATAAAAATATTAAAATAGTAACATGAAAGTATAAAGAGCCGGTTTTTGGACAGTATATATATGTAAAGTATATAGAAAGTAGGGGAAAACATGGCTCTTTTTAAAGTTGAAATATGTGGAGTGAATACTTCCAAATTACCATTGTTAACGGAGAAGGAAAAACAGGAGTTATTTAAGGAGATAAAAAAAGGAAATAAAGAAGCAAGAGAAAAATATATACGTGGAAACTTAAGGCTGGTACTTAGCATTTTGCAACGGTTTTCAAATGCAAATGAAAACGTGGACGATTTGTTCCAGATAGGATGCATTGGTCTTATAAAAGCAGTAGACAACTTTGATGACACATTAAATGTAAAATTTTCAACCTATGCAGTGCCAATGATAGCAGGGGAACTTAAAAGATTTCTAAGAGACAATTCTGCAATAAGAGTAAGCCGTTCCATAAAAGATACTGCATATAAAGCTATATATTGTAAAGAGAACATAATTAAAACAACAAACAAAGAACCGACAATAAACGAGATTGCACAAAATATTGGAGCAACGCCTAAGGAGGTAGTATATGCACTTGATGCAATACAAAGTCCTGTATCATTGTATGATCCGGTATACGACCAGGGGGGAGATACTTTGTATGTTATGGACCAAATTAGTGATAGAAAAAATAAGGAAGAAAACTGGGTTGAAAATATTGTATTAAATGAGGCACTAAAGGGGTTAAGTGAAAGGGAAAGAAAAATAATAGACATGCGGTTTTTTAATGGAAAAACCCAGATGGAAATAGCAGATGAAATTGGAATCTCTCAGGCGCAGGTAAGCAGACTTGAGAAAAATGCCATTAAAAGCATGAAAAATTATATAAAATAATTAAAATATTTTAATTACAAAAAAATAAGTAATAAGTTGAAAATATAAAAATTACTTTCAGTTTGCAATAAATATGTGATATAAGACGAAATAGCAACATAATGTCAAAATAAAAAAAACAGAATAGAATAATAAAAAATGGATTTTTATGCGAATAGAAGAGTTAAGACAAAAAGAAGTAATTAATTGTTGTGACTGCAAAATATTGGGCTATCCATGTGACTTAGATTTTGATATGTGTACAGGTTGCATAAAAGCCATAATAGTTCAGGGGCCAAGTAAGTGGTGCGGTCTGGTGTGCAGTGATTATGAATATATAATACCGTTTAAGTGTATTAGCCAGATAGGTCCTGACATTATATTGGTAAAAGTTGACGAAAAAGAGGTAAAAAAGAAGGTAAAAGTGTAGCATGAATATCCTTTTAAACACTTGACCAACATTCTGCGTTTATTTATAATTATTTTATATACTTGCCAACCACTGAAAGGAGGGGGCGTCACCCCTTGCCAACCACCAAAGGGAGGGGCGTTACCACGTGCCAATCAACAAAGAGAGGTGGCATTACCCCTATGTTGATTAAAAAATAGGCGTAGTTATTTATTGGAGGAAACAAAATGAAGTGTCCATATTGTGGAGAAGAAAATACAAAAGTTATTGACTCAAGACCGTCAGAAGAAAACAATGCCATTAGAAGAAGACGTCAATGTGAAAAGTGCAAAAAAAGATTTACGACTTATGAAAAAGTAGAGACAATACCTCTTATTGTAATAAAAAAAGACAACATAAGAGAACAGTACGACAGAGGAAAAATCGAAGCAGGTATTCTTCGTTCATGCCATAAGCGCCCTGTTTCATATGAACAGATTGTATCGGCAGTAGAAGATGTGGAAAATGCAATTTTTAATATGGAGCAAAAAGAAATTTCAAGTACAATAATTGGCGAACTTGTTATGGACAGATTAAAGAAATTAGACCAGGTTGCCTATGTAAGATTTGCATCAGTTTACCGTGAGTTTAAGGATGTAAATACGTTTATGGAAGAATTATCCAAATTATTAAAATAAAAAATGGCAGGAGACTGGTATGTTTAACAAATTGTACCCGGGAGAATATTTAAAGTCAATTGATGATATAGATTTTGAAAGATATTACAAACAGGGAATAAGGGGAATTATATCAGACATTGATAATACATTAGTTCCCCACGGTTTCCCGGCTGATGAACACATTATAAAAGTGTTTGAAAAAATACATAAAATGGGTATTTCCACATGCCTAATATCAAATAATAAAGAAGATAGGGTAAAGCCTTTTGCCAAGGCTGTTAAATCAGAATATATTTTTGATGCACACAAGCCAAGTACAAAAAATTATATTAAAGCAATGGAAATTATGAATACTACAAAGGAAACTACATTGTTTTTGGGAGACCAGATTTTTACAGACATATGGGGAGCAAACCGTGCAGGAATCAAATCCATCATGCTTGAAAAAATCAATCCTAAAGAGGAGATTCAGATTGTGTTAAAAAGAATCCCTGAAAAATTTATATTGTGGAGTTATAAAAGAAAAAATAAGATTTAAAAACAGAGATTTTAGAATAATTAGCCGGAACGAAATATGTAAGTATATATTTAGTGACAAGCAAGGAAAATATGTAAATAATTATTATATGAAATTTCAAACAGAACAAAAAGGCGATATAAGAAAATTCTTGTATCGCCTTTTGTTATGAAAATTCAAACAGAATAAAACTTTTTTGTTATAAAATAATCAAAAAATCTGTTAATTATAAACATAATTGAAAAAGAAAAATGTCTTTTAGTCAAAGTATAATTTTTTAATATGTTCTACAGGCATATCCTTGCCGGTCCAAATTTTAAATGCCTCAGCACCCTGATACAGCAACATATAAAGACCGTTGAAAGTATTGCATCCCTGTTCCTTTGCCATTTTTATAAGCTTTGTTTCCATAGGGTTGTATATGATATCAGAAACAATCAAATCTTTGGAAAGCATGGATTTGTCAGGAATAATACAGTTGTCAGTGTTTGGCGCCATACCAACAGATGTAGCATTTATTAAGATTCTGCTGTTTGCAATAGAGTCAGCCAAAACACTGCCGTCTCCAAGTTCGTAAAGAGTAACTTTACAATTGGTGTTATGATTTACGGCATCTACCATTTTCTCAGCCTTCTCCCAAAATCTGTCCTTAAGACTAAATACATTTATGCTTTTAACACCATCAAGGGCAGCCTGCACCAATATAGATGAAGCAGCACCACCGGCACCAAGCAATGTCATATTCTCGCCGATAATGTTATAGCCTGCATCCTTTACGGACTGCATATAGCCAATTCCGTCTGTATTGTGTCCAACATATTTTCCGTTGTCATTTACAACAGTGTTGACTGCACCAATCATTGAAGCTGCCGGTGACAGTTCGTCTACAAGTTCACATATTAAAGTCTTGTCAGGCATGGTACAGTTAAAGCCTGCAACCTTTAATTTCTTTAATCCTTCAAATGCTGTTTTTAAATTATTTTCAGGAACATCAAAACACAGATAAACGTAATCAAGTCCAAGTTCCTTAAAAGACTCATTGTGCATAAGTGGTGATTTGCTATGTGCCACAGGGCTTCCTAAAAGACCTGTCAGTTTTGTATGTCCTGTAATTTCACTAATACATCCCATTTCACGTCCTCCTAAAAATGTTGTCTATCAAATTATAAGATTTTATGACGAAAAAGTAAACCTTTCGCATTGACTAAACAAGACGGCTAAATTATACTTGTTCTAGTGAAAAAGTGGAGGTACTAATGGATACAAAAATATGTATTCCTGTTATGGGAAAAACAAAAGAAAAATTGATAAATCAGGTAGAAAAAGTTATAAAGATGAATCCTGATTTGATGGAAGTAAGAGCTGATTATTTAGAAGATATTTCAGAAAAAAGTCTGCTGAATATTTTAAAAGAAGTAAAAGAAAAAGCATATAATATACCTGTTATATTTACATTCAGAACAAAAACCGAGGGTGGAGAAAAAGATATTTCATATGATGAATATCTGGCTTTTTGTGAGGTAGGTGCAGATATATGTGATTATATTGATATTGAGATGATGCATTTTATAGACCATGTCAAGGAATTGGTACAAGCTGTGCATCAAAAAGGCAAAAAAGTTATAGGTTCAAACCATCATTTTAACAAAACACCATCCAATGATGACATAGAAAATATAATGAAATTAATGGAAAAAGCAGGTGCAGATGTTTGTAAAATTGCTGTTATGCCAAATCAGAAAAAAGATGTGGAGCGTTTTATAAACATATCAGCAAAACTAAATAATGAGATATCAGTACCGATTATAACAATGTCAATGGGAGAGCTGGGAGCTGTTACTAGAATATGCACCAATCAGACAGGCTCTGCTGTAACTTTTGCTGCAGGAGTTGATGCATCAGCACCGGGACAGATAAATATAGAAGTGTTAAGAGAACTGTTAAAGGCAAATAAACATTGTAGTTTAAATGGAAACATTGCTCTTATTGGATTTATGGGGACAGGTAAAACTACAGTGTCAAAGGCGCTGGCAGAAATTACAGGTCTTCACGAAATAGATGTGGATCAATACATTGTAGAAACACAGGGCATGACCATAAGTGATATTTTTGAAAAATACGGAGAGGCACGTTTTAGGGAAATAGAAACAGAGGCTTTAAAGACTGTATCAAAGAATAGTGGACAGATTATTTCCTGCGGTGGTGGAGCTGTATTAAAAGACGAAAACGTGGATATATTAAAAGAAAACGGAAAGATAGTTCTTTTGACTGCAACACCGGAAACTATTTTTGACAGGGTAAAGGACCATACACACAGACCTATTCTTAACAGTGACATGAGTTTAAAACATGTAAAAGAACTGATGACTCAAAGAGAGCCAAGATATCAGTCAGTGGCAGACATTAAAGTTAATGTCGATTCAAATGACAGAGTGCTTACATGCTACAATATTTTAAAAGAGTTAAAAGAAATGGGACAAATAGAATAAAACAGTTAAAATTATTATAAAAATACAATTTGTGTATAATACAATATTTAAAACTACAGTAAAAATACAACCGATATGTAATAAAAGAGTAGAGTAGAAAGAATAAATGGTTGAAATAATTACTAAGATATTTTATAATAAAAAAAGCGTGATTTATCACAGATGAACTTTTAGGAGGAAAGATTATGGTAACAGCAGGCGATTTCAAGAATGGTATTACTATTGAATACGAAGGAAAGATTTGTCAGATTATCGAATTTCAGCATGTAAAACCAGGAAAAGGCGCAGCGTTCGTTAGAACAAAATTAAAAGATATTAAGAGTGGTGGTGTTGTTGAAACAACATTCAGACCAACAGAAAAGTTTGAAAATGCTCATATCGACAGAAAGGATATGCAGTACTTATACAATGACGGAGATCTTTACTACTTTATGGATGGTGAAACATATGACCAGATAGCAGTAGGTGCTGATAAGGTTGGAGACTCTCTTAAGTTTGTAAAAGAAAATGAAACAGTAAAGATCTGTTCATGTAAAGGTGACGTTTTCGCAATTGAACCACCTATTACAGTTGAACTTCAGATTACAGAAACAGAACCTGGATTCAAGGGGAATACAGCTACAAATGCTACAAAACCTGCTACTGTTGAAACAGGAGCTACAGTATATGTACCTTTATTTGTTGAACAGGGTGAAACAATTGTAATTGATACAAGAACAGGAGAATACTCAAAGAGAGTATAATCTTGTAAAGACAATATCTTTTTGAAAGAGTCGTGGAGCAATCTATGACTCTTTTAATTTAATATGGAATTGAAACATTATCCTGTGGAAGTGTTTTAAGTTGTAAAATTTAAATTTATAAAGTGGCAAAATATAAAAGTAGTAAAAATATAAAAGGAGACCAACTATGAATATTGTAATATTAGATGCAGTGACTTTAACTATAGATAATGACATTGATTTTTCTATTTTTGATCAGTTTGGAAAAGTGACTATTTATGATTCAACAAAAAATGAACAAATAACTGAAAGAATAAAGGATGCAGACGTTGTGTTGTGTAACAAGTCTCCGATGACTGCAGAAAATCTAAGAGAGGCAAAGAATTTAAAATATATCGGTTTGTTTGCCACAGGTTACAATAATGTGGATTTGGAGTATACAAAAAAGCATAATATAACAGTGTGTAATGCCGGAAGTTATTCAACAGAAGCAGTTGCACAACATACTTTTGCAATGATACTACACAATTATAACAAAATTTCAGAATATAATGAATTTGTAAAGAATAATGGATGGATTAATACGGATAAGTTTTCACCATTTATGGAAATGAAGGAATTGTACAAAAAAAAGATTGCCATTATCGGATATGGTTCTATTGGACAAAAGGTGGGAAACATTGCAAAGGCTTTTGGAATGGAAGTGTTACCATATAGTAGAAGTCATAAAGAGATGAAACTTGATGAAATATTAAAGAAGGCTGATATAGTTACAATCCATTGTCCGCTAAATAAAGAATCAGAAAAAATGTGCAACAGACAGTTTTTCGAAAAAATGAAAAAGGGTAGTCTTTTTATAAATACTTCCAGAGGTGGAGTGGTAGATGAAGAAGATTTGGCATGGGCGTTAAACAATGA
>OJUG01003636.1_pt1 | contig 13661 bp, 10 predicted proteins | sample 1599841 | NCBI WGS metagenome assembly OJUG01 (sample SAMN04168659, study PRJEB22393) | human gut metagenome | biome: human gut microbiome; feature: stool | host: Homo sapiens | collected 2014-05-12 | reverse complement strand
ATTGTAATCTTCTGTATCTAAAATGTCCTGTCCGGCAGTGATTCCAGCGAGTACAGCAGTATGACCGCCACTGGAATCTCCCATGATGAAAATGTTATCTACATCGATATGATATTCTTCTGCGTGTTTTCTTAAAAATCTTATGCCGGTTTTTGCATCCTGAACCTGTGCAGGAAAAGTAGCCAGATCACTTTCTCTATACTGTAAAATAGCAGTTACGAAACCTCTTCTTGCAAGATCAGCCATGGCAGAAAGACGTTTATACTGATCTTGCTTCAGCCATGCAGAACCCTGCACATAAAGAATCGTCGGATATTTCTGCTGTGCAGATTCTGGTTTTACTTCTGGTACGAGCATTTGTAACGTACGCTCACCCTCTGGACGTGTAACATAAACAACGTCATGTTTATAAACATGGTAGATTTCCTGACCAGTTGCCTTTATATGATGAACTTCTTTCATCTGTGGAACTGCCTGGAAAAAAGTTTCAAAATCTGTGTTTTTTATTTCTTCTGGTGTCATTTGTATCTCCTTTCTAACCCTTGCTTATGCCGGAGTATATACAGTAAAATATATATTCAAATCGCAGCTGATATAAACTCAAACAGCTTATATTGTTAATTATATAACCATGTCTTGCTCGCAGGTCAATCTGTCAAAATGTATAAAAATCATAATAATTTTTGTATAAAATAACAAAAAAATTTTTATAATTAACTGTAAAAGTGTTTCAGCTGTTTCTTTAAATTTGGGTATTTTTTCAAGTGAATATAAAAACAGTTTCTGAGTGTACTAATGATTTAGAAATAGTTTGGAAATAATTTAGAAGATGGCAAAAAACCTGTGAGTAGCTCACAGGTTTTGGACAAGAAATTTCTTGTTTTCTTATAGAACATAGTATTGTTTTGACCCTAACATCATATGATTTTGATATAACCTGAAAGAAATTTGATGAAATCAGGTAAAGTTATAATAATTTTTTAAACAACTATTTGATTCATTTCTTCTGAAGCCAAAACACAGAAACGAAAATAGTCTTTTCTTTCCCCGGTTTCATCAAGAGTGATCCGCAGGCGGAAACCATACACAGGAGCTTTAGGAATACCGGATTTATATTCATTATAATAACGAAGGAACTCGTTAATCAAGTCTCCCTCAGAAGCGTAATGGCCTCCAAGGCATAGGTAAGCAGTAAACATTCTGCCTCCGGAAATCTTTTCAAATCCTTTTTTATCTTTCATAAAATCATTATCCGTATCTATAGAGATTCCATGTCCCCATGAAAATGCAGAAAGATCTCCTTTGAAGTATTCGGGAGAAAGTTCCAGTAAAGAACTGCTTTTGGGAGCATATTCTGCGAGATTGATTCCATCGGATTCACAGGAGGCCTCATCCATGTAGTTCAGTCCTTTTGTCTGACGGCGAAAATAAAAGTCAGGGCAATCCTCAATGTACCATTTGCCAAGTCTACGGTCTAACTCAGCCAGTTCTTTTCGATAATTTTCTATAAGTTCACGAGTATTTAGTAATTCCGTTACCTCTGTGGCAAGTTCCTGACTTCTTTTTTCAAGAAGTGACGAAAGAAGAGCATTATCCCCTTCTTTAAGAAGAAGCTGGATGTCTTTTAAGGAAAATCCCATATTTCGATATTTCATACATTCATAAATATCTGTACAGCTTTTTACATCGTAGGAACGATAATTGGATTGTTCTCTTCTGCTTGAGGAAATCAACCCCAGTTTTTCGTAGTATTTAATAGTATGGACGGATACGCCGGTAAATTTAGAAAGCATTCCGACAGTTTTTTCATTCATGATTTCACCTGCCTGTATATTTGGTATTACTGTAATTGTATAATTCCCCTTTGATACCAGATTGCTACGTGCCTGCACTCTCGCAAGCAAGCTTGCATCGGCTTTCTGACTTTTGACTCTGGTATCATTACATTATAATAGATCCCACTGAAAAGTAAAAGCAGGAATATATAGAATCGGCTGTGAAATCCATAGAAGTTATTATATATTTAAAAAACGGACAACGCCAGAATAATATGCGTTGTCCGTTTCTTTAATCATGAAGCATTATTTTGAGTCTTTACAAAATGAAATACAGACAGATATTCTTTTGTAATCATACAAACTGCTTATACTTCTGTGATCAAGTATCCTTTTTCTTCAAGTGTTTTTTCAATCAGATCGAGTGTTTTTTCGGAATCTGCTTCTACTGTATGGTAATGGTAGTTAGATGTGATGTTTTTAAGAGGGCTTGACTTGCCGTTCTTAATATCATCGATAAATGCCTTTACTTTTAATCGGGAAGAAATGCCAAGTGGGGCTTCCATATGACCGTATACCCGGTGATTGACCATTACGTTTACAACAGTGCCGCCCAAATCCACAATCGAGTAAAGTTCATCTTCTGTCTGAGCATCTGTGTGACTAACTTTAAATACTCTTGTAATTGTATGCGGAGCATTCAAAATGTATCCACGATTAGTAGAGATAATGTCATAACCTGCGGTACGAAGCAGAGCGATATCCTGCACGATTACCTGACGGCTGACATCATAAAGCTGTGCCAGAGTCTTACCGGAAATTGGTGAAGTGCTACTTTTTATTGTATTAATTAATTCTTCTCTTCGTTTCGAACCAGTCATTGTGTATCATTTTCCCTTTCATTAATTACAGAGCGTGAAGATTCTTCAGTGAAATATCAAGAACAGGTGCGGAATGAGTTAGCGCACCACTTGATATATAGTCTACTCCAAGAGAAGTCAAATGGTCAATATTTTCTTTTGTTACATTACCAGAACATTCTGTTTGAGCACGTCCGTCAATAATACGAATCGCTTCTTTCATTTTCTCAACAGACATGTTATCAAGCATGATAATGTCCGCACCAGCTTCTACTGCTTCTTTTACCATTTCAAGATTTTCAACTTCAACTTCTATCTTACGTACAAATGGAGCATATTCCTTTGCCATCTGTACAGCCTTTGCTACGCTGCCTGCTGCACCGATATGGTTATCCTTTAAAAGGACTCCATCGGAAAGATTATAGCGGTGATTGAATCCGCCGCCGGCACGAACTGCATATTTTTCAAAAATACGCATGTTAGGTGTTGTCTTTCTTGTATCTAAAAGCTTTGTCTTTGTTCCTTTTAAAAGAGCAGAAACCGTATGTGTGTAAGTGGCGATTCCACTCATACGCTGAAGATAGTTTAGTGCAACACGTTCACCGGACAAAAGCACACGAATATCTCCGGTAACTGTTCCCATGAGCTGTCCCTTTTTTACGGCATCCCCATCTTTACAGAGAAATTCTGTCTTTGTGTTCTCATCTAATAATTCAAATACTCTTTTAAATACATCCAGCCCGGCAACAATACCATCCTGCTTACAGATAAGCTGTACTTCACCTTCTACAGCTTCTTTCATAACAGAGTTGGTTGTAACATCCTCACTGGAAATGTCTTCCTGCAGAGCGAGACGAATCAGTTCGTCTGCCTGAAGTTTCATGGAAATTGTATTCATAGGTAGTTTCCTTTCTATATAAATAATACATAAATTTATACGGCTGCAGATTCACTGAAGTCTACAGGTTTAACAGTCTGTTCTAAACCACATATCTTACGTGCGGCTCTTTTTGCAAAGACAAGACTTTCAAGAAGAGAGTTACTTGCCAAACGATTCGCTCCATGTACACCATTACAACTTGTCTCACCAACAGCATAAAGATGATCCATAGAAGTCTTGCTGTCACTGTCTACCCAGATACCACCCATAAAATAATGCTGTGCAGGGACAACTGGTATCCATTCTTTTAATACATCATATCCCTCTTCCAGACATCTCTGATAAATATTAGGGAAATGATTGAGAATCGTCTCTTTATCAATATGTTCCATAGAAAGCCAGACATGACTGGTTCCGTCTTTTTCCATCTGTGCCTTGATCGCTTTCGTAACAACATCACGTGGAAGAAGCTCATTTACAAAACGTTCTCCGTTCTTATTATAGAGAACCGCACCTTCTCCACGTACTGATTCAGAAATTAAAAATCTTCTTCCCGGTTCTTTAGAATAAAGAGTGGTAGGATGAATCTGAACATAGTCAAGATGCTCTAAACGAATTCCATGCTTCTTAGAAATATCTAACGCATCTCCTGTCAGATGAGGGAAGTTTGTAGAGTGCTTATAACATCCACCGATACCACCGCTTGCAAAAATCGTATCCTCGGCACGGATGTGCATGATCCCGCCATCCTTTGTTTTAGCGATAATACCTGCACAATGTCCGTCCTGTACAATAATATCTGTCATGGTCGTATATTCATAAATCGTTACATTCGGAAGCTTTTTCACCTGTGCAAGAAGTTTGCTCGTAATCTCCTGTCCTGTGATATCCTCGTGAAAAAGAATTCTTGGTCTGGAATGTGCCCCTTCTCTTGTATAAAGAAGTTTATCACCGTCATGAGCAAAATCAACACCATAGCCGATCAGGTCATGAATAATCTCCTGAGAACTGCGAATCATAATGTCAACTGATTCTTTACGGTTCTCGTAATGCCCTGCCTTCATCGTGTCTTCAAAATAGTTGTCATAATCATTCTCATCTGTTAAAACACAGATACCACCCTGTGCAAGAAAAGAATCACTGCTCTCTAAATCTGATTTGGTAATCATAATAATATTTTTATCTTTTGGAAGATTTAACGCAGAAAATGTACCGGCTACACCTGTACCGACTATTACTACATCTGTCCTAAAATCCATTGCTGTTTACCTCCTGCTTACTACTTTGCAGCCAGCTCAAGCATCTTTTCGAGAGGCTTTTTAGAATTCTCTCTTAAAGCATCACTGACATGCACTTCATTCTCTCCTGTCTTCAATACGTGGAGAATCTTCTCCAAAGTATTTTTCTTCATATTCGGGCAGACTGGAAGCCTGTCTGGATAATAAAATGTCTTATCTGGATTCTGTGTCTTTAACTTATAACCAACACCTTCTTCTGTACATACGATAAATTCCTGACAGTCACTCTCTGTAACATAATTAATAATACCGGAAGTACTTCCAACATAATCTGCCATTAAAAGAATAGACTCCTGACATTCTCCATGGGCAACAATCTGTGTATCTGGATGCTGTGCCTTTACATTCGCAACATCTTCCGCCTCAATACGCTCATGTGTCGGGCAAAATCCATTATTATAAACAAAATTCTTCTCCGGCACCTGACTGGCAACATAATGAGCCAGATTACGGTCAGGGATAAAGAAAATATTCTTCTGCGGCAGCTCCTTTACAATCTTAACTGCATTTGCGGAAGTAACACAAACATCAGAATACTCCTTGAGCGCTGCAGTAGAATTGATGTAACATACTACTGCAAGATCATCGTATTCCGAACGAACCTTCTTGATCGTCTCGATTTCTGCCATATGCGCCATCGGACAGTCCGCATTCATATCCGGCATTAAAACGGTCTTCTTCGGATTTAAAATCTTTGCACTCTCGCCCATAAAAGAAACACCACAAAAAACGATTGTCTGCTCTTTTAACTTTGTAGCAACCTTGCTCAAATAAAATGAATCTCCTATGTAATCAGCGATCTCCTGCACCTCAGGACGCACATAATAATGTGCAAGAATCACTGCATCTTTTTCTTCTTTTAACTTCTTTATTTCTTCTACAATTGTCATGAAATACCCTCCTGTAAGGTATGGCCTTTAAAGACCCCCTTCTGATTTTTGCCAAATTTCTGTCCATTATAACACCAAAGTTTACATCTGACAAGACACCTGTTAAAAAAGTGTAAAGAAGATTACAACAATGGCAGGGATTCTATATCATATAGAAATTCCCTGCCATTGTTGCTACATACCATATTTATTTTTCCAACATGAGTGTTATTTTACAGTAATCGTAAATGTTACTTTTTCTTTATTTGCTGTATTTGTACATGTAACCGTTGTCTTTCCAGGTTTTATCCCAACAAATTCCATTTCATCATCATATATTCCATCATCCATATCTTCGAATGCAAGAACAGAAGAATCTTCTACTGTCCATTTTAACTGACGGTCTTTTACTCCTTTTCCTTTTGTTTTCTTAACTTCAAGTTCTAATTCACCATTTACTCTTATACTACGTTTCAGAGAGCCTTTTGCACAAATCGTTTTATTTTGGTAAGATGCTTTTATTGTTTTTTTAACATTTTTCACTGTAATCTTAAAATTAATTTTTTTATCGGTTTTTGTATTTCGACAAGTAATTTTTGTTGTGCCTGCTTTCAGTGCCTTAAATTTAATATCATCATCATGTCTTTCTTTCCCGGCAAATGTTACAATAGAAGAATCTTTAATACTCCAAGTCAGGTTTTTATCTTTAACAGACTCTGGCTTATCTACTTCTAGTTCAAATATCTTTCCTTTAATAATACTACGTTTCTTTTTTCCCTCTCTCGAAATGTCTTTTTTCTTTGTAGCTGCCTGCACAGTATTAACATTTCCAATTGCAGGGGTGGTATAACCTGCCGCAAACAAAATAGTAAATAATAATACAACTGCCATCCCAGGGAATAAATACCTTCTTTTTCTCATAGTTTTCTCCTTTCATTTTGCATAATTTTTGCAATCTTTTAAGATTTTATTGAATAACTTCCTTTATTTTATATCTTGATTATACTCACAAAAAATGAGAAAATCATTAAAAAGCATATTTAAAAATGACAGATGATCAAGTTAAGAAAGGAGTATAAATCTATGAGGATGCTGATTGTTGAAGATGAAAAAGATTTGTGTAATATTTTAAAAAAACGGTTGCAAAAAGACTATACTATTGATATTTGTATGGATGGCGAAATTGCTAAAGATTATCTGAATACCTATACTTATGATATTATTTTACTTGATATTATGCTCCCTAAAATAGATGGAATCACTCTTTTAAAATGGCTGCGAAACCAAAAGAAGACTACACCTGTTCTTTTGCTGACTGCAAAAAGTTCTATTGAAGAACGAGTAAACGGATTAGATTCCGGTGCAGACGATTATTTAATCAAACCGTTTGCTTTTGAAGAACTACAGGCCAGGCTTCGGGTTTTGCTTCGAAGAAATATAGCAGCAGACCCAAGCGACATTCTTATTTATGAAGACCTTGTAATGGATACGAAAAAGAAAAAAGTCAGCCGTAATGGTAAGGAAATTTCCCTTACTACAAAAGAATATAAATTACTGCAATATATGATGCGTAATCCTGGACATGTTCTTTCACGTGATCAGCTTGAACAGCGAGGCTGGGACAGTACTTTTGAGGGAGGTTCTAATATTATTGATGTCTATATCCGTTATCTCCGAAAAAAAATTGACTCCGATTATGAAAAAAAATTAATCCACACTGTATATGGTAAAGGATATTGTTTAGGAGAGTAAATATGAAAAGTTCAAAACTATCAATAAAATTTCGAATCACCTTTTGGTATACTCTTGTGTTTTCTCTCATTCTGGCTCTCGTATTTTTTTATATTTATTTTCTTTCTAAAAGCTACAGTGTCCATGATCTTCAGGAAGAGCTAAAAGATGAATCCGCTGATATACTGGAAAATTTATATGATAAGTCCAGCAGGAATGATATTTTGTATAATGCAGACTGGACAAAATTCTATGACGATAATGTTTCTATCAGTTTATATGACAAAAACAGTTCTTTTATAAATGGTGTTTTGCCAGAACATTTTCCTGATAAAGTTCCATTTATCAACAATAAGGTACGACAGATAAAATCTGATAAAAATATCTGGTTAGTCTATGACTATTGTTATGAAGAATCTCCGGAAGATTCCATATGGGTTCGAAGCATCGCTTCTTATGGACATTGGTCAAGAATTCTTTATAATATGCTATGGATTTTTGCTGTTCTTTTCCCTATTACTGTTTTCATCTCCGCCTTTGTCGGCTACCATATATTAAAAAAAGCGTTACAACCAATTTACACGATCAGTGATATGGCAAAAGAGATATCTTTTTCCGTCAATCTTTCAAAACGTATTGAAACATCAAACACTCATGACGAATTTTCTTACTTGGCTGATGCATTTAATTCTATGATTGCTAAACTGGAAAAGTCTTTTGAAAAAGAGAAACAATTCACATCCGATGCAGCTCATGAACTAAGAACACCAATTTCAGTAATACAAAGCCACTGTGAATATTGCCTTGATGAACTAAAGCTCACCGATAGTGTTCGGGAAGAAATTGAGATTATTTATAAAAAAACAACCTATATTGGCCAGCTGGTTTCTCAGCTTCTTACTATATCCCGCACAGATAAGCATAGTTTTAAGCCTCAAAAAGAAGAAGTAGACCTTACTCTTTTAATAGAATCTGTCATAGAAGAACTTCAGCAAAAGGCAGCTTATAAAAATATTTCTCTTTTATTTGAATATATCCCCCAAAATGAATCATATATTATTCAGGGAGACACGATGCTCCTAATGCGTATGATTTATAATCTTATAGAAAATGCGATCAATTATGGTATAAACGGCGGATGTGTCTGGATTAATCTTATAAAGAATCAGAAAAACACTGATATCATCATCAAAGATAACGGTATCGGTATCGAAAAAGAACATCTTGATAAAATATGGAATCGTTTCTATCGAGTTGATAAAAGCAGGAGCGCCGGGGAAGGCTTTGGACTTGGACTTTCTATGGTTCGTTTTATTGTAGATATTCATGGCGGAAGTATTGCCGTAAAAAGTAAACCTGGATACGGAACTACATTTACTGTGTCATTATAAAGCAATATCATTGACCACCTCCTCTTTTCTATGTTACAATTAAGATGAAAATATACATTGATATGCGATTAAGAGGAGGGCCGGATATGATTTATTTGACAATTCTCAATACAACATCTATTCTGTTTTTAAAAATCGGGCGAAGGCTCTTGTCCGGTTTTCGTGGTGTGATAAAGCTGATTTTTTAAGCGTCTTTTTGTCATGTACAAAAAGACGCTTTTTTGACCCGGAAACTCTATGAGCAAATACATACTCATTCTGTAAATGGTACGATTTCTACCTTATATGACGGAAAGTCACAGGGGCTTTTCCTGACAGAATGTTATGATGGGGCTGATCCAGAGGAGGCTTATGATGATGATGTAGAAACTTCTGTTCCTTATAAAGGCAAACCGAGGCCAGACGATATCAGCAAAGGAATCTACCGAATAAATGATGCTTTTGCCAATTATAATATTTTACTTAAAAAATATGGATACAGCATGAAAAAGATTGGTTTTACCAAATGGAAAAATACAAATAACTAATACGGTACCGAAGTCTCTTTCCGGTATTCTGTCATATGTCATCATAATACAGTAAATGAATAATTAATTCTTCATAAATGCAAAAATGAGAGCAGCCACGATCGCTGCTCTCTTTGGAGAAGGTATTCTTGTTACACTAAATGCAACAAAACTTATAATGTATTGGGGGGGGTTACGAGTATTATAATAGCATTTCCTACCACGAAAGTGTGCATAAACATGAAGAAATTTCAAAATATTTTTTATGCATTTTTCGCAATGAAATACCCCTATTTGCCAATATTAAACTCAATCTTTTGTTCATATATAACAACTTCCTACAGTATTCAACGAAAAACACCAATTTTGTACTTGTAAAAATACTTTTTATGAAGAAAAGAAACAACAACCAGAAATGCTGTAAATTTTATTTTGAAAGAATCTATGAAATAATTTGAGAAAAACACAAAAAAAGATGACCAACGAACGGTCATCTTTTTGGAGAAGGTATTTTTTGTTACTTATTGGGTGTAGCAAAACTATATAATGTATTGGGGGGGGTTACGAGTATTATAATAGCATTGGGTCACCCAAAAGTGTGCATAAAGTTTTAATGAATTGAAAAAAATTTTTGTGCAGATTCGTTCGAATTCTGACGACTTTTGTCATTCTGACTGAAAGACTATAAATTCTCATCGGCTGCTTTATCATTTTTAAACAATGCTTCAAATTCTTCTCGGCTAATACGCTCTTTTTCAAGAAGTAAGTTCGCACAGGAATGAAGTACATCCATATTTTCTGTGAGGATTCTCTTCGCGTCTGTGTAGCAATCGTCAACAAGCTTCTTTACTTCTTTGTCAATGATGCTTGCGACTTCCTCGCTGAAGCTTCTGGAGTGACCGAGGTCACGTCCGAGGAATACTTCGTCTGTGTTCTCTTCGTAGTTGATAAATCCGAGTCTGTCGGACATACCGAACTTCGTAATCATACTTCTTGCGGTATCTGTTACCTGTTTGATGTCCTGAGACGCTCCTGTGGTTACATCGTCAAATATTAATTCTTCGGCGATACGTCCGCCCATGCCGACTTTGATTTCCTGAATCATGCGGCCTTTTGTCTCAAATACGTTATCATTCTCTGGTACAGGCATTGTGTATCCTGCTGCCCCCATACCAGTAGGAATGATGGATACGGTGTATACAGGGCCTACATCTGGCAGTAAATGGAATAAGATTGCATGGCCTGCTTCATGGTAGGCTGTAATCTTACGCTCTAATTCTGGCACAAGACGGCTCTTTTTCTCAGTTCCGATTCCAACCTTAATGAAAGACTTTCTGATATCCTCCATGCGGATGAATCGTGCATTATTTCTTGCTGCATGGATTGCCGCTTCATTCATAAGGTTCTCAAGATCTGCTCCAGAGAATCCTGGTGTTGTGCGGGCAACCTGGTGTAAATCTACGTCTTCTGCAAGTGGTTTGCCTTTTACATGGACTTTAAGGATTTCTTCTCTTCCCTTTACGTCTGGTCTGCCAACTGCTACTTTACGGTCAAAACGGCCTGGTCTTAAAATAGCAGGGTCAAGAATATCTACTCGGTTTGTTGCTGCCATCACGATGATTCCTTCATTCACTCCGAAACCGTCCATTTCTACGAGGAGCTGGTTCAATGTCTGTTCTCTTTCATCATGGCCGCCGCCAAGTCCGGTACCTCTTCGTCTTGCCACCGCATCAATCTCATCAATGAAAACGATACATGGTGCATTTCTCTTTGCATCTTCAAATAAATCTCTTACACGGGAAGCTCCGACACCGACAAACATTTCCACAAAGTCGGAACCGGAAATACTGAAGAATGGCACGCCTGCTTCGCCGGAAACGGCCTTGGCAAGAAGAGTCTTACCTGTTCCTGGAGGACCTACTAAAATAACACCTTTCGGAATTCTCGCACCTACTTCAATGTATTTCTGCGGACTCTTTAAAAAGTCTACGATTTCTTTTAATTCTTCTTTTTCTTCCTGTAATCCTGCAACCTGGTCAAAACGGATATTCTGAGATTCCGGGTCCTGCATTTTTGCGCGGCTCTTTCCGAAATTCATCATCTTATTTCCGCCGCCACCGCCGGAAGCACGGCTCATCATACCAAACATGAACATCATGATCACACCAATGACGATCCACGGCAAAATCATGGAAAGCCAGCCTGCATCGGATGACTTCACATCGTCTACCTGACAGGATACTTTATACTGCTGTGCCAGATCAATGACCTTATTCACATCAGTTACATGTGCTACTTTCTTCTCTCCATCATTCAGTTTTACAATGGCAGAACCTGTAGGAACCTGTGCGTTCTGCACCACTTCTATTGACTTTACTTTATTCTTTGCAATATCGGACTCGAATCTCTCATAAGAATACGAGCTGCTTCTGCCTCCTGACATGAGGCTCTTCTCGGCAAAATAATTGCCAAACATATATACCGCCAGGAACACTACCAGTAAAATGGCAGTATTTCTCATATTTCTATTCAACATTGTCTCCTTTCTCTTCCCCGGAAGCCTGCTCTGCTCCCTCCTCAGCATCTTCTGCTGCCTCTGGTTCTACAACTCCGATAAATGGAAGATTTCTATATTTTTGTGCATAGTCAAGTCCGTATCCAATAACGAACTCATCTGGAATATCAAATCCAAGATAATCAATCTGAACTTCTACCTCACGGCGGTCTGGTTTATTTAAAAGGGCACACAGACGGATACTCTTTGGATTTCTCTGTTTTAATACAGGGATAAGGTAGTGAAGTGTTCTTCCGGAGTCAATGATATCCTCCACGATAATTACTTCCTTGTTCTCCATTGTATCATCTAAATCCTTCTTAATACGAACGATTCCTGAACTCTCTGTCGCATCTCCGTAGCTGGATACCTGCATAAAGTCCAGAGAAACCGGAACTGTAATTCTCTTTGCTAATTCGCAGGCAAAAAATACGCCGCCCTTTAAAATACAAATGAGGTGAACTTCTTTTCCTGCGTAATCTTTGCTGATCTGTTCGCCTATTTCTTTAATCTTTGCGTCTACAGTTTCTTCTGGAATCAAAACATTAATCTTATCTGCCATTTCCGTGTCCTCCATTAAAAAATTCTCTAATTCTCTTCTTTCTCCTGCATCGATACTCTAAGCACCCGCTTTGTCTCGCTGCTTACCTTGTAAAACTCGCTGATGCGTCCTCCGATTATCCACATAATATGGGAACCATCTGCCAGCAGAAGCTGCCCGTCTCTGTCCGAAGCAGGAATTTTCGTATCAATAAAATAGCGTCCCAGTGATTTACGCCGTCCTTCTTTATCCATAATAAAATAATCGCCGGTATCTCTGGTTCTTAAACAGGGTTTACATTTCATTTTATCATAATCAAAGTATTTCACACAATCCCTTTTTGCAACTTTCCCGCCATTCCACGGTAAAATGGAAAAATGGATTGTAAATTTTTGCAATAATGTCTCATTTGACAATACTATCGTTTCTTCTGCCTTTGCTTCTTCTGATTCGGCAGTCAGCGGCAAATATACTGGCTGCATTTTATCTTCTGAATGATTACCACATTTTTTATTTTTTCTATTTAAATTCTCTAAATTCTGTTCATCACTCTTTTGTTGCCCATCTTTTTGTTTATTTTTATCTGAAAATGTTACATCAGCCGACAACTTCATTAATAAAAGTCCATCCCGCACTCGCTTTGCAAGCACCCCATACGGACAATTCTGCTGCTTACCTTCCTTATTTGCCATCAGTGCAAGCATCTGTTCCACATGAACGAGGGAAATGTCTTTTCGGTGTCCCGATATTTCAAAAAGCATCCGTCTCATCATTTCCTTTTGTTCAAAAAGACTCATCACAGAAAATGTTTGCTCTGCCAAAAACAGCTCTCCCTGTTCATTTGCTATTACATTTTTATTGTATAATTTTTCCATTTGCGGGGTAACATATGCTAAAAGCTCCTGCATCTGCATTCCAAGCTCGCTGATATGTGCCGCTGCCTTTTGATTGACATGTTCCATCTCCGGCAAAATGCGGTGACGGATATAATTGCGACTATATTCTTCATTCGTATTCGTGCTGTCATCGACATAATCCTGCCCGATATTTTGGAGAATATCCGTGATTTCTTCCCTGCTCAAACAGAGAAATGGACGGATAATCTTTCCATTGACCGGCAAAATGCCCGCCATTCCCTGCGGTCCAGTCCCTCGCAGCATCCGAAATAAAATCGTTTCCGCCGCATCATTTTGATGATGCGCCACCGCAATCTTTCCACAATGATACTCTTTCGCATATTTTTCGAAACACTCATA
>OJUG01003631.1_pt1 | contig 13678 bp, 8 predicted proteins | sample 1599841 | NCBI WGS metagenome assembly OJUG01 (sample SAMN04168659, study PRJEB22393) | human gut metagenome | biome: human gut microbiome; feature: stool | host: Homo sapiens | collected 2014-05-12 | reverse complement strand
TCCAGCTCGGCTGTTGTCAGCTCGCCGCTGGTCTTTCCTACGGCATAAAGTACGGTTGCATCAATGCCAAGGGACATATTCTCCTTCAAGCGGTTATAAATCACCCCTGCCGCTGTCGCACGTTCCGCATCCACCTTAATTTCCTTTTCAATCATGGATGCAACGGTTACGATTTCATCCAGCGTATGCCCGCTGTCCGCAACTGCCTTCTGATATTCCTTAGTATACATCTGGTCGAAGCGCGCAAGCATCATATCAATGATATCATGTGCCGTCATGCCCTCATGCAGAAGATAGGTATCGGGGAAAAGATACCCCTCCAGCTTATATTCTCTGTCAGGCAAATCCTTAAGGAAATCATAATCAAATGTACCCTTGTTGCATTCCTCAATAAATTCATCCGCGGTGCAAAGCTCTGTTTCCGCAACCTTTGCCGCAATCTGCTTCACGGTATAGCCCTCCGGAATCGTCACCTTCAAATCCTCAGAGGTTTTGCCGCTTTGCAGCAGCTCCATAATCTGCCGCTTCGTCAGCCCTGTATCAATATCATATTTCCCATGCTTATATGTGCCGTCATAGCCCTCCAGCCTGCTGGTCAGCTTAAAGCCGAATACGCTGTGAATGAGCTTGTTTTCCTTCAAAATTTTTGCAATTTCATCTGTGCCTGCTCCTTCCGGAATGGTAACGGAGACGGTTTTCCCCGTCAAGTTCATTTCCTCTGTAGGAGGGTTCATCATGTGGTTCATGAAAATGAAGGAACCAATCCCGATAATCAGCGCAACCGCAATGAGAAGCAGCCCCTTGGAAAAACGTGTCAAATGGCGTTTTTTATGGTGCTTTTTCCTGCTGTGCGTCGCTCTTTCCGCTTCTCTCGTTCTGCGCGCCCTCTGCTCCTCGTGCGGAACGCGCTCTCTGCTGCGGGGGACCTCTGTCTGTCCTCTCTGCTGTCCTCTTGTCTGTCCTCTCTGATGAGAAGTTCTCTGATAGGTGTCCTCTCTTTCGTAGGAATTCTCATAGGAATTCTGCAAAAATTCTGCCCTTCTTGCGGCTGTCCGCTGTTCGTATGCTGTCATATCGTTTTCCGCATCTATCTTCCGTCCGGGCAGCTCTGTATGATGCTCCGAAGAAAAGCGCAGAGGACGGCGTTCCTCTCTGACAGGATATCTTGTATGCCCATCTACGGCTTCTCTGCGCGGATATCTGGTTTCTGCTTCTATGTTTTCTTTATCGAATCTATCATCCATACATGATACTCCTTTCCTTATTCCATCATATCATTATACCGTTTTCTTCCCCGGCGCACAACCTTTTCTTTTTCGACATTCTGCGAAGGCGAGCATAAAAAATGCCCTCAGAGAAGTTCTAAGGACATTTCCATTTTTATTTTCTTTTTTTCAGGCAGGCATAGTGCAGCTTCAGCCACATGCCGAGGCTTTTTTTCATATCCTGCCCCGTCAGATGATAAAGGAAGCGGTCTAGGGCGCGTTCCTCAAACGGCTCAAGCATAATGCCGCCGTATACTGTTTTTTCCAGCAGACTGCAAATCCGCTGATATTCCCCTTCGGAAACCGCAGGCAGACGCAGGGTTAAGGCGCGGTCGGTTTTCTCCGTTTTCCAGCCCAGAGCCGCATCCATGCCCCAGAGCGCAAGCAGCCAGAACAGCTTATCCTTTTTGTAGAAAATGCGTTCCTGCGGCGTGAAGCTACGATAGCGCTCCTTTTCGCGCCACAAAAGAACCATCCGCAAAAGCTCCAGCAGGCAAAGCAGAAGTGTTGCAAGCAGCACCAGTACACCAAGCACACCAAGCCCAATCGCTGTCGCATAGAGCACCAATCCGCCACGCCGTTTTGCAGCATCATCTGGCGGAAGGTAACGATAATTTCCCCCTCCGAGGTGAATTTCACTGCATTGGAAAGAAAATTGATAATCACCTGACTGATGCGCAGCTCATCCGCCTTTGTAAGGTACTGCATAGCGGGACTGTTCGCCTCCAGCTTATTTTCTGCCAGCGTCAGCATACCGATAATCCCGTTCATCGGCGTACGAATTTCATGCGACATACGAGAAAGGAAGGTTGTTTTGGAGCGGCTTCTTCCTGTATCCGACAGGACACATTATTCTTTTGGAATCTTTTCAAAGTTATTATCAATCTTTTCAATTTTATTAAGTCTGTTGCAGAATTTCATAGCTTTGTTATAATGGAGGATAGACAAAATTCAGGAGGTGAGCCTGTGAATTATCAGGAATGTATTCATTATTTGGAAGAAGATGTTGGCTTTAGTTCTATACCGGGGCTGGAACGCATACAATACCTCTGTGATCTGCTTGGAAATCCGGAGCAAAGGCTTCCTGTGATTCATGTTGCAGGCACAAACGGGAAGGGCTCTGCTGTGGCAATGCTTTCTTCCATATTAAAGGAGGCGGGCTATCGCGTCGGCGCATATACCTCCCCCCATCTGGAGCGATACAATGAACGCTATCTCCTCAATGGTGCGGAAATTTCGGATGATGATTTTGCAAAGGAAATCACCCTGATGCGGCAGCTCTGCGAAAAGCTGGCGGCAGAAGGCAAGCCTGTTCCGACGCTTTTTGAAATTACAACCGGTGCGGCGTTTCATTATTTTTATGAAAAGCAGGTGGATGTTCTGATTCTGGAGGTCGGGCTTGGCGGCAGATTTGATGCCACGAATGTCGTTCCCCACCCTCTGCTTTCGCTCATCATGTCCATCAGCATTGACCATACGGATTTTTTGGGGGATACGATTGAAAAAATTGCTATGGAAAAATCCGGCATTATTAAGAAAAATTGTCCTGTGGTGTTGTATTCCCAAGCGGAATTAGTATATAATATCATTAAGGATGCAGCAGCTCGGATGGATGCTCCATTCTATTGTTTGAATGACGCAAAAATCAGGGTCGCTTCGCAAACATTGGAAGGGACTGTTTTTTCTGTCAAAAATAAATGTTTTTCCTTGGAAAATCTGGAATTATCTCTGCTCGGCACCTATCAGCTTGAAAATTGCCTTGCGGTTCTGGAGGCCTGCCTTGTGCTGAACAAAAACGGTCTTTCGATTCCCGAAGGAGCAATTCGCAATGGACTGAAAAATGCCCGTTGGGCAGGCAGGATGGAGCTTTGCGGCAAAGCGCCGCTTGTCATTCTGGATGGCGCGCATAATGCGGATGGGATTCGGCAGCTGGCAAATTCCCTTTCGGTTTATTTCAAGGAAAAAAAGGTTACCCTTATTCTCGGTATTCTGGGGGATAAGGAATATCGGAGGATGGCAGAGCAGATTCTTCCCTTTGCGGAGACGGTGATTCTGACTGAGCCGCACAGCGAGAGAAGGCTGGATGTATTTTCTCTTGCCCGCTCTGTTTCCGATTTCAGCGGTACGGTGGAGATGGAAAAGGAAATTGAGGCGGCGTATGAAAGGGCGCGCACCCTCACCCCTCAGGACGGCATTATTCTTTGCTGTGGTTCCTTATATATGATCGGAGCCATGCGCACCTATCTGAAGCACCGTAAAAACAGCTAAACTGAAGCACATAGAAAAAGTATTTGAAACGGAGGAATGTCCTGTGTTTAATTTTAAAGAAGAATTGAGCAGATATCAGCCCATTCTGGAAATCGACCAGATCGAAGCATCCCTGCATACATCCGAAATGCAGGATCTTCTGGATATCCTACAGCATATTGCGAAGGAGAAAAAGCAGCCCCCCACTCAGGAATAAGCAAAAGGAGAGAATGACATGAAATGCCCGAATTGTGGTTTTAATTTTTCTGAGGGCTGTCGCTGTCCCGATTGCGGCGTAGATGTGTATGTGTTCCGAAAGGCACGCAATGCATCCATCCGTCTTTATAACGAAGCGCTTACCTTAGCCGGAGAAACCGATCTCTCCGGTGCAGCGGCAAATCTGGAACAGAGCCTTCTTTTTGATAAAAATAACATACAGGCGAGAAATCTTCTCGGTCTGATTTATTGAAACGGGGCGCATCGGGGATGCCCTCAGACATTGGATTATCAGCTCCTCCCTTCTGCCCGAAGGAAATGCTGCCGCAGGCTATATGGCGTATTTGCAGAAAAACGCCAGAGAAATGGAAAAATGCAATGATGCGGTGCGGATGTATAATCAGGCGATTACCTATCTGAAGCAGGGCAGTGATGATTTAGCCATTATTCAGCTGAAAAAATCCATTGACAATAACCCGAATTTCATTGATGCCTATAACCTGATGACGCTTTGCTGCATTGAGGATAAAAATCTTAAGCGCGCACTGCATTTTAATGAAATCGTGCTGAAACGGGATATTCGCAATCCTCTTGCCCTGCATTATGCACAGCTGATTGGCAATGTGCCCTCTCCCACTCTGAAAAAGGGAGACAAAAATAAAGCCTCTGCGGCAGTCAGCGTGAAAAAAACAGACAGCAATCCGCCCCTTCCCGGCTATAAGCGCAAGGACAGAAGCAGCAGCGTTCTGGAAAAGCACAACATGATTGCCTTTGTAATCGGGCTTGTGATTTCAGCTCTGGTGATTCTGGTGCTGATTGTGCCTGCGCTAAATGAGGATAAGGATGCAAAAATCAAGGAATTGCAGACCGCTGTTGAAAATTATTCCGGTGAAACCAATATGACACCGGAGGAGGTTCTGGAAATGCGGACAGAACTGCAAAAGCTGCAAAAGGAAAACAAGCAGCTGCGTAGCGAGGAAAATAAGCAGGCGAATCTGGAATTGCTGGAAACGGCAGTATCGCAGATGACAGACGGCGATTATGAAGCCTGCATCACCACCTTTGAATCCATTGATACGGTTGGATTTAGTGATGATGATTTGGCGAAATATAATTCTCTGAAGGCGGAGCTTTACCCCAAGGCGGCAGATGCCTACTACACCAAAGGAAAAAGTGATTTCCTAAGCAAAAACATGACAGAGGCAAAGACCGATCTGGAAACAGCCTTGAAATACGCAAGCAACGAAAACTTTGTGGATGACATCTATTACTATCTGGGACAGATTGCAGAGGGAGAAAAAGATACGGCAAGCGCAAAGAAATATTACAACAAGATTATCAGTGATTACCCCGATTCCAATCAGATTGGCAATGCCAGAAACGCATTGGAGGGCTTAAAGGAATAAGCCTAATGGAATAAAAATAGAACACAAATGAAGCCCCTCTTTTCAGAGGGGCTTTTGCTATGCGCTTATTTCATGTATTTATCGTGCAGCTCCTTATACTTTTCGGTATAAGCCTGATTCTGCTTCTGCTGCAGCAGATTTGCACGAATCTGTTCCTTCACCTCATCGAAGGGGGTTACAGATGCGTCCTTCTTATCCTCAACCTTAATCAGATGATAGCCGAACTGTGTCTTTACAGGGCCAACTACCTTGCCAACCTCAGCCGCAAATACCGCCTGATCGAACTCCGGAACCATCTGACCCTTGCCGAATTCGCCAAGGTCACCGCCCTGCGCATTGGAGGGGCAGGAGGAAAATTCCTTCGCGGCATCCTCAAAATAGATATCCCCTGCGGTGATTTTGTTCATGATATCCTGTGCTTTTTCTTCGGAATCCACCAGGATATGCTTTGCATGTACGGTTTCGCCCTTTTCAAAATGCTGGGGGTTTTCTTTGTAGAACGCCTGCATTTCTTCATCTGTTACAGTGATATCCTTCAAAACGCTGTTGATGGCAAGCTGGGCAAGGATATCCTTTCTTGCCCGTTCCATCATGGCTTTAAATTCATCGGTTTCATCCATTTTTTCTTCTTCTGCCATCTTTGCATACAGATGGAATGCCAGAAGCTGCTTCAGTGCGTGCTCTCTGAACTGGGGATATGCCGCATACGCCTGCTGCTCCTTCGGTAGATTCGCGATATATGCGTCCAAATCCGCATCTGTAATGTTTACGCCGTCAATTGTTGCTAAAATATTCTGTTCGCTCATTTGAATTCTCCTAAATGTAAATTATTATTTATTGAATCCCGAAGTCCTCATTATTCCAGAGGTTATCCTCAGGGTTCTGTCCATTGCCGGGGTCTGTTGTGCCGGGGTCTGTGCTGTTGGTATCATCATCACCGCTGCTCGCATGCGCAGAATCGCAGGTTGCGCTGATATTGATATCCAGCTTGCCTTCGGGAACCTTAGAGGGCTTGCCCTTAATCGTACCGTCACTGTTGACCGCCAAAACCACATTCATGGTCGGGCAGGTTGCGCCCGCAAGCTTGCCTGTTTCGCTGCAAATCGTATAGGATTTGTGCATCGTGCAGGTGCCGCCGCCTGTGCTGCCCTTGAAATCCGTTGTAACATAGTCACTCGTTACACCATAGCCATAGTAATCGCTGTTGCAAAGAGAAGAAGGTGTCATGCCGGATGCAGAGCAGATAGAACGTGTTGTCAAGCCATCCGGTTTTTTAAACTCCTTATTCTTCAGTCCCTTATCATAATGAATCTGGCTCATAACCGAGCTCCAGATGCGCAGATGGGCGTTATTTGCATTTATAATCTCCTTCTGACTGTCATACCCCATCCAGATACCGGCGGTATAGTAAGGCGTATAGCCATAGAAGGTCAGGTCAACGGTATCATTGGTGGTACCTGTTTTACCTGCAACATTCATGCCGCTGATGGCTGCCTTCGTACCGGTACCCTTCGTGATAACATCACGCATCATATCCGTCAGCAGGAAGGCGGTTGTTTCCTTCAGCACCCGATGTGTTTCCTGTTCGGAATTATCCAGAAGCACGTTGCCGTCATGGTCATACACCACGCTATAGAACATCGGCTCATAATAGGTGCCTCCGTTGGCAATGGTTGCATAGGCTGCTGTCTGCTCCAGAACGGAAACGCCCTGTGTCAGACCGCCGAGTGCCGTTGTTGCCGCCTTATCCCGTTCATCAATCGTGGTAAAGCCAAAGTCCAGCAGATACTGATAAGCCGTATCCGCGCCGACCATCATAAAGGTCTTAACCGCCAGCACGTTCATGGAATGCCAGATACCCTGCCGCACTGTGGTAGGCCCGATGTATTTGCCGTCCCAGTTTTTGGGAGACCAGCCGCCGTAGGTAACAGGCTCATCAATGATGATGGAGCCGGGCATCAGCAGTCCCGTATCAATCGCGGGGGCATACGCCGCCAAGGGCTTCATCGTCGAGCCCTGCTGACGCAGTGCCTGTGTCGCACGGTTGAATACTGAATCACCGGGCTTTTCGCCGCGTCCGCCGACAATCGCCTTTACTTCGCCGTTGCTCTGATCCATGATGACCATTGCCGCCTGCAGGGATTTAGAAACCGTCAGCTTATCCAGAACTAAGGTATGCGTTTCATCCAGAAGCTCCTCCTTCACGGATGCAACAAAGGCATCTGCCTCCTCCTGCGAGGTAACGGTTGTTTTCTTTTCATAATGCGACTGATTGCTGCTTTCATCGGGGTTCTGTGTATCCAGAACGGAAATCAGATAGGTCACATCCATCTTCCCATCCCCTGCCGGGAACATATTATCATTCTTCATGGCAGCTTCTGCGGTTTCCTGCATGGAAGCGTCCATTGTGGTATGAATCTGCAAGCCGCCGCTGTAAATCATATTGGATGCCTGTGCGGCTGTCATGTTTTTCTTTTCCATCAGGTCAGCCTTAATCTGCTGCACTGCCGCCTCGACAAACCAGTTATGCTTTGCGTTGCTTTCCTCCTCCGCAGTCTCCTTGCAGACCAGATGTGCATAGATATCCTCTGCCGCAGCTTCGTCATATTCCGCCTGCGTAATCATATTCAGATCCAGCATTTTTTTCAGAACCGTCATCTGGCGTTCCTTGCTTGCCTCCTGATTCATATCCGGCGCATACAGGCTGGGGGTTTTCGTGATGCCCGCAATGCTTGCTGCCTCTGCCAGCGTCAGCTCACTGGCATGCTTGCCAAAATAATATTGAGAAGCCGCCTCTACGCCACGCAGACCATGATGCAGCGGTATCGTGTTCAGATACAGCTCCAGAATATATTTCTTCGCCGCATCCTTTGAGCCAAGCTGTTTTTTCAGCGCATTTTCCAGAGAAACAGCCAGATACTGCTCCTTTATCTTTCTGGAAATGCTCTTTTCGCGCTCAAGTACCTCATTTTTCAGCACCTGCTGCGTCAGCGTACTCGCACCCTGCGAAAAGCTCATGGTTTTAATATTTTCAGCCATCGCACGCATAATCCCTCGGATATCAATACCATTATGCTCATAAAAACGCTGATCCTCAATCGCGATGACCGCATTCTGCATATTGGTTGTGATTGCGGAAAGCTTCACATATTCTCGGTTTTCCTCGCCATGCAGCTTATCCACCTCGTTATCATCCGCATCATAGATGACAGAGGTATAGGAATCGGGCAGAACATCGGAGGTATTCAGCATATCCGTGCTTTGCAGAATACCGAACACCGTACCCAGAATTGCGCCTGCAACCGCAAAGGCAATCACGATGGCAACAATCAGCAAAACCTTCCCGATTCTGCTGTTGACCGAGCGCTTCTTTCTACGCTTTCTGCGTTTTTTCGGGTTTCCGGAAGAGGATGGTCGGCGTGTGCCGTTTGCGCCGGAGGGGCGTGCCTGCCTTGTGCCGGAAGGGCGTGTCTGTCTTACGCCCGTTCTGTCCTGCGCGTCTCCCCTTCTGTGTTGAGATTCACTCATATTTCAAGCCTCCTGTTTATTTCCATGTGTAATCAAAACGGATGGAACAAAATCCATATTCCGCCATTTTGCGAAGATTATACTTTTTGATTATACCAAAATTTCACCGCAAAAGAAAGACATTTTCACAAAAACATGCTTATTTCTACTATAACCTTTGTTTAATTTTTCTTTAACATTGCAAAAAAAGCCCCGAAATCAAGGAAAAGGCATGCTTCGCCCTTCTCACTCATATCATTGCAGAGGGAGGGAGCGGACAATGCGAAAAAGAAAACGAAACCGAAAAAGAAAGAAATTTCTGCCCCTTCTCCTGCCTGCTCTGCTGACGGTTCTCTGTTTTTTCCTTCTGGAAAAAAACCTTCTGCCGCCCCTGAAGGAAATCTCGCACATGCAGTGCAAAGCGGCGGCGAATCATATCATAGACGAGGCGGCGGCAAATGCACTTGCGCGTATGGAATTAGATGCAAGCGCGCTTTTGCAGAAGGGGGCGGATGGCGAAAGCTACACCGCCAACACCACATGCGTAAACCAATTCTGCGCCCTGCTCAGCCGCGACATCACAAAGCAGCTAAATGAACTGCCCAAGGAGGTTATTCCCATTCCGCTTGGCGCGGCAACGCATTGGGGGCTTCTTGCCAATCAGGGGCCGAAAATCCCCTTCACCCTTCTGCCTATGGGTGCGGTCAGGGTGGATTATGAAACGGCGTTTTCCTCCGTCGGCATCAATCAGATCAACTACAAAATCTGGCTTGCGGTACATTTAGAGCTTCGGATTGTCAATCCGCTGTACCGAGAGGATATTACATTAGAGAGAAAAATTATGCTTGCCGATCTGGTTTTCAGCGGAAAGGTGCCGGCGCATTACTTTCAAATCAGCCGACCGAATGAATATCTATTGACAGAATGAACACAATGCTAGTATGATATGAGGTAATGAAAGTTGATATGGAGGTAATAGAAATGGTCAAAACATTAAGTGAATTCTGGAATGAGGTTGCTTCTATCTGCTATGACAGCAGCGATTACGGTATCATTGCGCAGGTTCGTTCTCAGTTTAGAACCAATGAAATCAATAAATTCGTGAATGCTTTCATCCCCGGAACCGAAATTCTGAAGGACGGCAAAAACGGCACACCTGTTGCCATGAAGGGCAAAGCGGATGATGACAAGGGCGCAAGCGGCAACGAGGAAATTGATTTCCACGGCTTGCAGCTGTTCGATTATTCCGATATGAAGGGCGACTGGATGGTTGTTACCTTCCCCAATCTGGAAGCACTGGAAAAGCATCTTCTGAGCGAAGCAGGCGCACTGAATGTATATTCTTCCGATATGCTTGTATTTGAGGATGGTGTATTCAAGCCCTTTGAAATCATGTTCAACGGGGATAATGATACAGTAATTCCCATTGATAAGGATAACTTCGATACCCCTCTGGATATCAAGGCAATGCAGGATCGCATCTGGGTAAGATGGATGGACCCCAAGGAGCTGGAGCCTCTGACAGACGAGGAAGTAGAGGAATACAGAAAATCCATCGGAAAATAAAAAATTAAGTCGAAAGCAGGCTTTCGACTTGTTGAAACAGAAGAATAAACAGACGAGTTCCATCGGCTGAAAAGCCTTGAAACCCGCTGTTTTCCTCGGCGGAACTGAATTCCGCCTGCGGATTTCAGTTGGGAAACGCTTCGTTTCCCAAACCCTTCCGCGGCATCAAAATAATTTTGTCTATAATCTAAAGCACATCGAAAATGATGTGCTTTTTTTCATGCGTTTTTTAATCTAAGGGTCTGCCGAAGCGTTTTTCGTATTCCTCCGCAAGCATCGGGCGGAAATCGGGGTGTGCAATCGAAATCAACGCCCTTGCCCGCTCCTTGAGGCTTCTGCCCCAAAGCTTTGCAATGCCGTATTCCGTTACCACATAATCAATTTCTGTTCTTGGGGTTGTTACCACTGCGCCATGGTCGATAAATGGCACGATTTTGGAAATTTTTCCGCCTGCCGCCGTGGAAGGCAAGGCAATGATGGCTCTGCCGCCCTTACTCATCGTTGCGCCGCGGATGAAGTCCACCTGTCCGCCGACACCGCTGAACTGCATCCCCTTCACTACCTCCGCATTGACCTGCCCCATCAAATCAACCTGAATGGCGGAATTGATGGAAACCATGTTATCATTCTGTGCAATCACATAGGGGTTATTGACATGCTCCACCCCATGCAGCTCAAAACAGGGGTTATTATCCAGAAAATCATACAATCTCTGCGTGCCTGCCGCGAAGGTCGCAATGCTTTTGCCGCGATGCAGTGTTTTCTTTTTATTATTGATGACACCTGTTTCAATCAGGTCGATAATGCCATCCGCCGCCATTTCGGTATGCAGACCCAAATCCTTTTTATCCTTTAAAAAGGTCACAACGGCATCGGGAATGCCGCCAATGCCAAGCTGAATCGTATCCCCATCCTGCACGAGAGAGGCACAGTATTCCCCTATTTTCTGCTCAACCTCCGTAATTGTCGGCGGTGCGAGGGTCGGCATGGGTCTGTCCTCCTCTACGAGGATATCAATATCTCTCAAATGAATGAAGGAATCCCCCATCACACGCGGCAGATTGCGGTTCATCTGCGCAATTACAAGCTTTGCGGAATCCCGAAAGGCAGGCAGATGGTCAATCCCCGGTCCCATGGAGCAATAGCCATGTGCATCCGGCTCGGAAACGGAAATCAGAAGCACATCCACGCCGCCACGCTCTCTGAGCATGCGGGGATAAAGATGGAAAAAGCAAGGCAGATATTCCGCTCTGCTCTCCGCAACTGCCCCTCTTGTACTGCCGCCCAGAAAATAGCCGAAAAACCGCAGATGCTTTTCCATCCCCTTCGCGATATGCGGCTCCTCCTTTCTGAGGGAAAGCATGAAGTGCATATCCACATCTGTAAGGGCATCCGCATTGCGTGCCAGTGCATCCACCAGCGCATACGGCTCGGAGCCAACGTGCGCGATAGAGATGGTTTCGCCGGAGCGAATCTGCCGCACAGCCTCATCCGCAGACAGAAGCCTGCCGGAAAAACGGTCTTTCCAATTCATCTGCTACATCCTTTCTTCTTCATCAGGGTTCGTCAAATCATAAATTTATCATAGCATACTTTTTTTCACGGAACAATTTTTTTCTATAAAAAATCAGCCCATGAAAAAGGCACAACCCATAAAGAATTGTGCCATAGCTTCGTTATTTTTATACCGACTGAAAAATATCAGCCCTCCTGTACGAAGGAAACCAGCAAATCGCCCTGATTTACCTGTTCGCCCTCTTTTACATAAATCTTATCAATCACGCCGTCCTGATTTGCAACAATGGAGGTTTCCATCTTCATTGCTTCAACCGTCAGCAGAGGCTGGTTCTTCTTAACCTCCTCGCCCTCCTTCACCAGAATCTTGGAAACGGTGCCGGGGATGGAGGAGCCAAGGTGGAAGGGATTATTTTTATCTGCCTTCAGCTTACCGTCGCTCTTTACCTCAAGGTGCTTATCCAGAACCTTAATTTCACGCATAACGCCGTTGATTTCAAAGGTCAGTGTACGGATACCCTCTGCGTTGGGCTCTGTCATATCGATATATTTAATCAGAATATCCTTACCTTCGCCGATTTCGATAGAGGTTTCTTCGCCCTTCGCCAGACCGAAGAAGAATACATCACTGCTCAGCTTGGATACGTCTGTATAAACCTCCTCATGGTTTACATAGTCATCATATACCTTGGGATACAGTGCATAGGAAAGCACATTTCTGGGGTTCACCTTCTTCAGTGCATGTGCTTCATGCAGATGCTTTTCGATAGCTTCCCAATCCGCAGGAGGAAGCAGTGCGCCTGCTCTGCCCTCGATGGGCTTCTGCCCTTTCAGCACGATTTTCTGCAAATCCGCAGGGAAGCCGCCCTCAGGCTGACCGATGTTGCCAAGGAAGTAATCCACAACGGAATCGGGATAGGAAACCTCCGCCCCTTCTGTCATGATGTTATCCTTTGTCAGTCCGTTTTTAGACATGAAGATTGCCATATCGCCAACAACCTTAGAGGAGGGTGTTACCTTAACGATGTTGCCCAGAAGGTCATTCGCATCCTTATACAGGTGCTTGATTTCCTCGAACTGGTCGGCGGAGCCCATTGCCTTAACCTGTGCCAGCAGGTTGGAATACTGACCGCCGGGGATTTCGTATTTATAGATTTCCGTATTGGGTGTCTTCATTTCACTTTCAAAGCCTGTGAAAATCTGACGCACACCCTGATAATAATGGCTCAGCTCAATCAGCTGTTCGGTATTCAGACCGGTATCTCTTTCTGTGCCCTTCAGCGCTTCCACAACAGCGTTCATGGAGGGCTGAGAGGTCAGAGAGGACATGGACTGAATTGCAAGGTCAACAATATCCACGCCTGCCTCTGCCGCCATCAGAACGGTGCTGACACCGTTGCCTGTGGTATCGTGTGTATGCAGGTGCAGAGGAATGTGAAGCTCTTTTTTCAGTGTGCTGAACAGCTCCTTCGCCGCATAGGGCTTCAAAAGACCTGCCATATCCTTGATTGCGAAGATGTGACAGCCCATAGCCTCCAGCTCTTTCGCCTTTCTGATATAGTAATCCAGTGTATATTTTGTTTCGTTAGGGTCTAAGATATCCCCTGTGTAGCAGATGGAGCCTTCTACGATTTTGCCTGTATTCAGCGCAACCTCGATGGGCATCTTCATATTTTCCACCCAGTTGAGGGAATCGAAAATACGGAACACATCAATGCCGCGTTCTGCGGAAACCTCAATGAATTTCTGCACCACGTTATCGGGGTAGTTTGCATAGCCGACTGCGTTGGATGCACGCAGGAGCATCTGAATCAGTGTGTTGGGCATTGCCGCTCTCAGCTGCTGCAGACGCACCCAAGGGGATTCCTTGAGGAAACGATACGCAACGTCAAAGGTTGCGCCGCCCCAAGATCGGAAGAGCGTCGTGTAGGGAAAGAGTGTAGATCTCGGTGGTCG
>OJUG01003615.1_pt1 | contig 13736 bp, 6 predicted proteins | sample 1599841 | NCBI WGS metagenome assembly OJUG01 (sample SAMN04168659, study PRJEB22393) | human gut metagenome | biome: human gut microbiome; feature: stool | host: Homo sapiens | collected 2014-05-12 | reverse complement strand
AAATGATGTTAAATACCTGAAAACTTTAATTAAAGAACAGAAAAAGCAGGGAGCAACGGTTTCTGATGATATTAATAACAAAGCACAGTATAAGTGGAATAAATCAGGAAGAATAAAGTGTATTAATTGGGAAAATAAAAAACTTAATGGAACAATAGATATTAGTAAGTTTAAAGAATTAAAAAAAATTAATTGCAATAAAAACAAAATAATAGAGTTGAAGTTAAATAAGGCATTATTGAACTTGGATTGCTCTGACAATGAAATAAGTTTTTTGGATGTAAGTAAATGTGATTTGGATTACAGTCTTACGTGTAATAGAAATAAAATAAAAGAATTAAAGTTAAAGAGAGGCACTCAAATGAGATATTTGGAGTGTAGTGGAAATATTCTTGAAAATATTGATATAAGCAAATGTTCCAATTTGGAAGAATTAGATATTCATAATAATAAGATAACAGAATTAGATTTATCAAATGTTTGTCAGAATTATTTGTATAAATTACTATGTGATAAGGATGTAAAAATAATCGGTCAGAAAAAGTGGGTTAGAATTGAAGAAAAGTACATAAAAAACAATGTTATACATTATTCTTTCGACTTAGGTGGGGATGACTTATTATTTAATGTTAGTGATGGCACATACCCTGTTGGAAAAAATAAAGAAGATATCTCAAATTTGTATAAGTTGTTTTCAAAGATAGATAAAAATTTCCAATGGGTAGCTTATGATTCATCCAAATATTGGGAACTTGGATGGGACAAAAAAACAGGTCGTTTGATAAGTGTAAATTTAAATGGTGTAAACATAAAAGGAACATTAGATCTGAATACGTTTACAGAGTTGAAAACTATAAAATGCAGTAATAATAAAATAACAGAATTAAAGATTGACAAATTGAAAAAATTAAAAAAACTTTCCTGCAATGGAAATAACATTAAAAAAATTAATTTATCTCAAAATAAAAAACTTGAAACTGTAAATTTATCGCGTAATAAATTAAAAATTTTAAATATAAGAAATTTAAAGAAATTAGTCAGAGTAAAATGCAACAGTAATAACCTTACAAAAATACAATTGAAAAATAATAAGGCATTAAAGTACATTGAGTGTAAAGGTAACCGATTATCTGAGAAGACGATAAAAAAAATAGGGGAAAAAACAAAAATTAAGTTAGACAAAATTAAAAAGTATAAATCAGCTAAAAAGATAATCGGTGTAAAAGGAAAAAATAAAAATGACGTTAAATATCTATCAGAAATAATAAAAACTCAGAATAAAAAAGGTGCAAAATTACCGTATAACTTAAATTCTTATGTATATGAGTGGAGTGACTATGGACGTTTAGAAAATATCAAATGGAACGATTTAGGTTTAAAGGGAGAGTTAAATTTAAATTATTTTAGCAAAATTGAATTTATAGAAGTAAATAACAATGAATTAACGAAACTAAAAATTTCAAAATGTAAACAATTAATTTCTTTGAACTGCAGAAAAAATCATATTAAAAGGATATCTTTAACTAAAGGAAAAAATATAACGTTTTTGGATTGCTCGTATAACAATATAGCAATATTAGATGTAAGTAAAAATCAAAGTTTAAATGATTTGTGTTGCAGCAATAATCATATACAAAAAATAAGGGTAAATACTAATCTGGAAAAGTTGTACTGTAATAACAACAAACTAAAAGAATTAGATGTGAGAGCCAGTGTTGATTTGACAGAAATAAATTGTAACAACAATAAATTGGAAAAACTGGAATTAAACGATAAAATGATGGTTTTAAGATGTAACAATAACAAATTAGTAAACCTAAAATTTTGTAATAATGGAAGTAATTTATATGCACTTGAATGCAAAAATAATAGGTTGAAAGAATTAAATATTGAAGGCGCAAACTTAGTTAAGCTAACTTGTTCTAATAATAAAATTGAAAAACTTAACTTAAAGGATAGTGATATTGACAACTTTTATTGTAAGAACAATAAATTAAAAGAACTTAATTTAACAAATGTTACTGTTAGAATAAGAATTAATTGCTCAAATAATCAGATTGAAAAAATAGAAATGGGAAATAGTCCAATTGAAATATTTAACTGTAGCAATAATAGATTAAAAACTTTAGACATTACAGATTTAAAAAAATTAAAATATCTGGATTGTAGTAGTAATGAAATTGAAGAACTTATAACTGGAAATTTAAAAGTAAAGTACATTGAAAAAGATGCTAATACCAGATTATTAATTAATGCATATAAGAACTGAAATACTGAAGACTCTATAAATGAGATAAAAATTTTATTTTGGTCGTATTAATTATAACAACATTAGTAACAAATATTATAGCTAAGACGATATAATTGGAGGTACAGGATTATGAAGAAAAAACTATGGATAATGATATGCTTTATATTTACATTGTGTGGTGTGGTCTTAATGACTGCGCCCACACAGGCAAAGGTAAAAAAGAATTCAGAAGATGTAAAAAATATATATAAGTTGATTAAAAACATAGAAGATGATGAAATATGGAATTTGGATAGCAGCTGTTATACATGGAATAAAAAAACGGGAAAATTAACAGAAATTGACTTTTCCGAGCACTCTGTGAAAGGAAAATTAAGCTTTAACAATTTTTCACAATTAGAATCAATTAGTATTGAAAAAAATAAGATAACCAACGTTAAATTTTCTAATCTTAATAAATTGAAATATTTAGATTGCGATAATAACAAAATTGTATCTATGGACTTAAGCAACTTAAGAAAATTGGAATATTTGGATTGCAGAAATAATAAAATAACTTCGTTGAATATAAACAACATAAAAAATTTAGAAGAATTATATTGTTCACAAAATAAAATAGGTAGTATTAATCTAAAAAACAATGTTAAGTTGTACCAAATAAATATTGGAGAAAATAAACTAGATAAAATTGATATAACAAATAATTCAAAATTGGAAAACATCATAGCATATAGTAATAATATAAAAAATATTGATTTTCATAACAATAAATATCTGAAAGAAATTAATATTAATAATAATAAAATTTCTTACATAAACGTTTCAGGACTGAAAAAATTAAAAATACTAAAATGTATGAATAACAAAATTAGAAATATTAAGTTGAAACATAATAAATCTTTAAAATCAGTTTATTGCATAAATAATAAAATTAAAGGCGTAGATTTATTAAATATTCATCATCTGATAGAATTTTATTGTGATAAAAAAGTAAACATAAAAGGTAATATTAAAAAAATAAAAGTAACCGGACTTAAAGGCAAAAATAAAAGTGATGTAAAATATTTAAGTCGAATAATTAAAAATCAAAAGAAAAAAGCAGTGAATCTGCCATGCAATTTGAATAATCCTTCCTATGAATGGGACAAAAAAACGGGAAGACTTGTACGAATTGATTGGTATCTAAGTGGGGTTAAAGGAAAAATTGACTTCAATAAATTTACAAAGTTGAGGGAATTAGAAGTTTCAAAATGTAAATTAACAGAAATTAAAATAAATAAATGTAAAAAATTAAAAGGTCTTGGTTGTAGTAAAAATAATCTAAAATATTTAAATGTTAAAAACTTAAAAGAACTAAGACGTATAGATTGTTATCAAAATAAGATAGAGACTTTAGAGATTGCAAAACTTAAAAAATTGTATTCATTAGATTGTAGCAATAATCAGATAAAAAGGCTTCAGGTTGGAAATTTAACAAAACTAGAATTTCTAAATTTTAGTTCTAACAAAGTGGAAAATATAAATGTCAAAAAACTGAAAAGATTATATGCGTTATGTTGTTCGAATAATAATTTAAGTACACTCAACGTAAGTAATAAACCAGATTTGGAAAGTATAGATTGTGACCACAATAAATTAACAAAATTTAAAGTGGATAATTGTGAAATTCTAGATGAAGTGAATTGTAGCCATAACAAATTATCAGAAATTGATATAAATAATGTAGTAGGATTGGATTTACTTGCATGCAATAATAATAAATTATCTAATATTGATTTAAGTATATGTTCATCAGGTGCAGAAATTTATTGTGGTAACAATGAAATTTCAAACTTGAATATAAAGAAGAATGTAAAAGTTTTAGATTGTTCAAATAATAATATTTCAAATCTAAATTTAAAGAACAAGAAAATTAAAAAGTTGTATTGTTCTAATAATAGACTACAAAAACTTGATTTGGAAAATGCAATAATCAAGCATACATTGGATTGTTCAAATAACATAATTACGGACATAAACTTAGGTAATAATAATTTTGCATATTTTTACTGTAATAATAACCAATTGAAATCATTAAATTTGAGTAAGATGAAAAAATTATTATCTTTAAAATGTCGTAATAATAATATTAAAGAATTAAATATAAAAGGATTAGATATTAGAAGTTTAGATGTCGATAAAACTACGAAGTTAATAAAATAAATTTAGTTTGTGATTTACAAGGTAGGTACTGATTATGAAGAAAAAAAGTGTAATAGCAACATTAGTTATAGCTTTAATTGTATTAGCAATATTGTTTGTTAATAATAGAAATAATACTCATAATAAAGATGTACATAAAATTAATCAGGAAGTTAAGAAAAAATACAGTATTAGTTCTTATCAAAATGAAACAATAGTACAAGATGGACAAGATATATATTATTCTCGTGGTGATAAAGATTATTCTATATACCGAAAAACGATTAATGGTAAAAGGTCCACAAAAATATCAGATAAATACAGTGACTGCTTGTATATTGACGGAACAAATTTATTTTACAGAAAGCAGGAAGCTAATTATGAATCTATTGTTGCTTTTAACATAAAAACAGAACAAAGTAAGATTATTTATACTGGAACTGTAAATGCATTTGTTTGTTATGGCAAATATTTATATTTTTTAGATGATAACAGTATAAGAAGGTTGGATAAAGACGGCTATAATATGAAAAAAATAATATATGCTAAAACAGATGACATTTGCATTTGTCATGGAATTATTTATTACTATGATTATTATCACAAAACTATTAATTGTGTAAATGTTGATGGAACAAATCATAAAAAAATATGTGATGCTCAGGCAGATTATATAACAGTTTATAGTGATTACATATATTACTTAGATGGAAATATCGGGGGAATAAAACGAATAGATTGTAATGGAAAGAAAATGCAAAATATTAGTAAGAATGTCCCGGAAAAGATATTTGTTAAGAATGATAAAATTTACTATGATAATGGAACTCAAATACGGGCGATGGACATTGATGGTAAAAATGATAAATTGATTTATGATACGAAAAAAGACCTTATTGATTTTTCAATCACAGAAAATGCAATATTTTATCAGTATTCTAAAGGAAAAAAGTTTAATGAAACATTGTACAATAAATTAGTGATAATTCAAGAAAAACAATAAAGTCAAAACAACGAGGAGGTACAGGATTATGAAGAAAAAACTATGGATAACAATATGTTTTATATTTGCTTTGTGTGGTGCGGTCTTAATGACCGTGCCTACACAGGCAAAAAAGAACCCCAAGGATTTAAAAAATTTAAAAAAAATTTTGGCTAAAACAACAAATTTATCAGAATATATGGTCGATATGAATAATTTAGATACATTTGGAGATTTTACATGGGATAAGAACGGAAGACTAATTAAAATTTCGTTAATACAAATGGATATAAAGGTTAATGGAGAGTTGGATTTAAATCAATTTCCTGAACTTCAGTATTTTTATTGTTTTGATAATAACATAACTGGATTAAAAGTTGACAAATTAAAAAAATTAAAAGAATTAAAATGTTTACATAATCAAATTAAAGAATTGAACATTAGAGGTTGTAACAATATTGAAAATATTACTTGTATCAACAATGGAATAGAAAAAATTGTAATGCCTCAAAAGTCAAAAATAAAAACAATAAATTTGGTACGTAATAATTTACAAACAATAAATTTGCGCAATAGTAAGAAAATTAAATTACTATATTTGAGTTCAAATAAAATAAAAAGTATAGATGTTAGAAAAAATAAAGAATTAGAAAAAATAGATTTGTCCAAAAATAAGTTAAAAACCTTAGATATAAGGGGACTGAATAAATTACAAATATTAAAGTGTAATAAAAATAAATTACATAAGATAATATTGGGAAATAATAAAAAATTTAAAAGATTATGTTGTAACAAAAATAATTTAACACAATTAAATTTAAATGGAGCAAATAAAAAAAATAAAGGTGCAATGTGATAGGAATGTTAAGATAAATGGCAAGTTGAGAAAAATTAAGATATTGGGAAAGAAAGGAAAAAATAAGACGGATGTTTTATATCTTTCAAAATTTATAAAAAAACAATATAAAAATGGAGCAAATATTTCCTTAGACTTAAATAAACAAAGATATTATAAATGGAACAATAATGGCAAATTGAAAGCAATATATTTGTCTGACATAGGACTTAAGGGAAAATTAAATTTGAATAAATTCACTGATTTGGAGGAAGCTTATTTTTTTAATAATAAAATTACAAAAATATATTACAATAAATGTAAAAAATTGGAAGAGTTAGGCTGTGGTGGAAATCAATTAAAGGTATTAGAACTTAAAAATATGCCACAACTTCGGCGAGTGGATTGTTGTGATAATATAATCAAGGAAATATATGTTCACAATGTGCCAAAACTAAGATACCTAGATTGCAGTAATAATAAAATAAAAAACATTGAAACTGTTAATTTAAAAAATTTGAAACACTTAAATTATGAAAATAATTTTGTGAAAACGATAAATACATTTTATCTAAAAAATTTAAAATATTTAAAATGTAACAATAATAATATTAACAGTTTGAATGTAAAACATTTGAAAAATATAGAGGCGTTATATTGCGGTAATAATAGATTAGCAGTATTAAATACGAACAAATTAAAAAAATTAAAAAATTTGAACTGTGCAGATAACATTATTATAAATTTGGATTTAAGTAAAAATAAAAATATAGGTTATTTAAATTGCTCAAGAAATAAGCTGCAAAAATTGGATTTATTAAAAAATACAAATATATATACAGTTAAATGTTCATTTAATGAATTAAAAGATTTAAAAATCGATAACTGTGAAGTATTATCTGAATTATATTGCAATAATAATAGATTAAAGCAACTAAATACACAACGAGCTAGTGGATTGATAAAATTTGATTGTAGTAACAATCAACTGACGAATATATATGTAACTACAACAGATTGGGATTATCCACTTCAATTAAGATGTTCAAATAATAAAATAAAAGAACTAACATTGAATGCAGTAGTGATTAATAAATTGGATTGTTCCGATAATGAAATTGAAAAAATAAATTTAGATGATAGTTATGTATATTGTTTTATATGTAAAAACAATAAGATACAGGAATTAAATTTAGAAAATGTAACGATTGGAAATGAATTAGATTGCTCAAAAAACAATATAAAATTATTAAATTTAGGCAAAAATAATTTTTATAATTTAAATTGTAGTGGAAATAATTTATCTAATTTAAGTATTTATCAAATGAAAGCATTAAGAATATTAAATTGTCGAAATAATAATATTGCAACTTTAAATATTAGAAGAAAATATATTCCATTGTTATATGTTGATAAAACTACGAAGTTAATAAAATAAATTTAGTTTGTGATTTACAAGGTAGGTACAGGATTATGAAGAAAAAACTATGGATAACAATATGCTTTATATTTGCATTGTGTGGTATGGTCTTAATGACCGTACCAGCACAGGCAAAATCAAACAAAAATTTAAATGACGTTAAATACCTGAAAGCCTTAATTAAGGAACAGAAAAAACAGGGAGCAACGGTTTCTGACAATATTAACAATAAAAAAGAATATTCATGGACAAAACAGGGACGGTTGAAAGAAATAAATTGGGATAAAAAGAAGTTATCAGGAAAAATAGATATTAGTAAGTTTAAAGAATTAAAATATTTTTCGTGTAACAAAAATAAAGTTATCGACTTAAAATTAAATACTAAATTATATTATTTGCAATGTAAAAATAATAATCTTACATACTTGGATACGAGTAAATGCAATTTAAGATTAGGATTGCATTGCTCTAATAATAAATTGAAGATATTGAAAATAAAAAAAGGTTCTTCAATGAGAGATCTTAATTGTAGTAACAACAAACTTACAAATATTAATATAAGTGGAATAGATGGATTACAGGCAATATATTTGCAACATAATCAGATAAAAGAAGTCAGCTTTAAAGATGTTTCCATAGATGAGTTGGATAGTATTTATTGCGATGAAAGTGTCAATTTAAAAGATGTTAGAAAAGATGTAAAAACATATTTGATATACAATCTGGAAGGCGTTACATATTATGGCATTAATAAAAGAGGTCTAAAAGCAAATATAGGTATAAATTTAGACAGTGAATCCTGTCCTACAGAAAAAAATCAGGAGGATGTTTCAAATTTATATAAACTGTTTGCATACATAAACAATAATTTTGGTTGGAAAGGCTACAATTTTAATGATTCATGGCTTGTGACATGGAATAAAAAAAGTGGAAGATTAGAAAGTATCTGCCTTGATGGTATGAATATTAAAGGAACATTGGATTTGAATATGTTTCCCGGACTTAAATCAATTAAATGCAGTAATAACAAAATAACCAAATTAAAAATTAACAAATTAACTAATTTAAGAAATATTTATTGTTACAATAACAAGTTAGAAAACATTGATTTTTCTAAGAATAAAAAAATTGAAAAAATAAACATTTCAAGAAATCGTTTGACAAAATTAAAATTAAAGGGCTTAGGACAACTTAAAAGTGTAAAATGCAATAACAATAAAATATGCTCTATTATTTTAAAGAATAACAAATCATTGCAAAGTATTACATGTAAGGAAAACAAACTTTCTAAAAAAGAAATAAAAAAATTAAGTAAAAAAACTAAAGTTGTTTCTGATATAAATTATGTTAAAAGCAAAAAGATAATTGGAAAGAAAGGGAAATCTAAAAAGGATGTTAAAAACTTAACATCAATCATAAAAAAATGTAATAAAAATGGTGGTAAGTTATCATACAACTTAAATTCAGATATTTATCAATGGGATGATGGACATTTAACTGCTATATATTGGAACAATCGCAATTTAAAAGAAAAACTTAATCTTAATTGTTTTAGAAAGTTAAGTTATATTGAAGTAAATAATAATAAAATAACAAATTTGAATATTTCAAAATGTGTAAAAATCCAGGGAATAGAATGTAGCAATAATAAACTAAAAACAATTAATATAAAGAAATTGGAAGACTTAAAAACAATTAATTGTAGTAAAAATAACATAATTGATTTGAATATTGATAATCAGGCACAGATCGAAAGTCTGGATTGTAGCTATAATACACTTACAAAACTGGATATAGGGGCAAACTCTGATATTGAAGAGATTTATTGCAATAATAATCAGTTAAAAAATTTAGATGTTGAAGACTATAACAATATAATTACATTAGACTGTAGTGATAACAAAATCGAAACACTGAAATTCAATAAAAAATTAATTTGTCTTTATGCAAATAACAATAATATTTCTAAATTAAATTTAAAAAATACAGAATTATTGGTATTGGAATGTAAAGGTAACAAATTAAGTGAATTGGATTTGCAAAATCTTAATATGATAGAGATTAATTGCTCATATAACAAAATAGAAAATTTATTTTTAGAGAACAGTAATATTGAATTGTTATATTGCAATAATAATAAATTAACAAAATTGGATTTTAGCAAAAGTGTTGTAAATCTGGCAATAAACTGTTCTAATAATAATTTGGATAACTTAAATCTTGGAAACAATAAATTTTACAATTTAAGTTGCAGCAATAATAAGTTGACTAAGTTGGATTTACAAAATGTTATAAATTTGAGAGCACTAATATGTGTTAAAAATAATATAAAAGAAATTGATTTGAAAAATATGAAAGTTTATTATATCGAAAAAGAAAAAAATACGAAGGTATTAAATAATGCACTGAAGGAATGATATGTCCCCGGAAATTTTGGACATATATTTATAAAACTTAGGTTTAACATATGGATGCTATCCTGTATTGAACAGGTGGCATCCATTTTTTTGTGTAATAAAAAATTAAAAAGGCAATAAATTCAAAATTTGATAAAATTGTTTTTTTATAGTAGAATATCTGATTAAAAGTAAAATATATTTTAGCATTACATAGAAAAGAGGAAAATTAGGTGAGAACAAAAAATTATAGCAGGATGAAAAAAGTAGTATTAGGACTTATTTTAATTGCTGCCGTATTTGTAATTGGAAGCACAATTCATTCCCTGTTCTTAAAAGACACAGCAGACAGTAAGCAGCTTGACAAGACAGCAGTTGTAGAAAACGAAACATTTAAGGATATTCCAAAGGATGACAGTACACCTGAGGATTATACACCACAGGAAAATATGGCAATCTGTCAGAACGTTATAAAAAACATGGATCAGTGGACATCAAAAACAGAAGGAACAGCTGTAGCAGATGTATTATTTATAAATTATACCCAGAAAATTTCAGCAACAAAGGTTATTAAAGATAAAAGTGCAACACAAACATCAGCCAGTGAAAGCTCATTGCTTAGTACAGGTCAGCAGAGAGTATTTAAAGATGATGCTATTCTTATAAGGAATGCAAAAAAAGTAAAATCATTAAATGACATTGATTGGGAAGATGATTACACAGCAATTTCAAAAGATACATATGCACAAAATTATGGTAGAACACCATTTGCTTTAACTAATTATGTGATTGATGACAGCACAATTACAAAAGCAAAAACTTTAAAGTCAGACAAAGGTACATACACATATGAGTTTCAGTTAGAACCTGACAAGTCTACTGTTTATTATAAAAGACAGATGCGAACAGAAGGTGGTGCATCAGACTATCCAACATTCCATAGCATAACAGCAACAGTTACTATGGACAAGCAGTGGAGACCTTTGAAAATTCATTATAGTGAAAACTATAATATCAACATATCGGTAGTAGGTAGTGTTACATGTCAGGGAGAAATAACAGAGACATTCTCTGATTTTGGAAAGGTAAATGCATTACCTGATCAGGACAAGGTTGATGATTTTATTAAGAATAAATATGACAAAAATAAATTATCAGATTTGCCTAAAAAAGATAATACAGATGCTGATATATCATCTTATGTAACAGATATGTTTAAGGAAAATCCATACTACAGTGTTGATTTGAAATTAGACAATCAAAAGATAAAATTAAATATGTTTGTGGATTTATCTAACGGAGTAATCAAGGCACAAAATAAAGATATCTTTTTGGCATATAAGGATGATTATGTATATATAAATTATCAGAATATAAAAGTTCGTGCCAAGGCAAAAAGTATATTCCAGGCAATTGATATTGTGTCAAAAGCAGTAGATCCAAAGGCAAAAACATTAGATTTAAACAAACTTACACAAATTGACATAAATAATATAGATGAAGACAGCATTTCAGGTCTTCTTAATAATGTAAAACTTGAACAGTCGGACCACGACATTGGTGTGAAATTTGAAAAAGATGGAATTAATGCAGATATCAGTGTCTTATTAAAAGACAAAAAAGTTGCATTAAATGATGCAAAAATAAACATTAATAAAGATGATATAAAACTTGGCGCAGATATTAAGACAACATCAGCAAAAAAGTTTAAGGAACTTACAGGATTTAATGACATTTCAAAAGCAGTAAGTTTACTTAAACCATGGATTGGTACAGTTAAAGCCAAGGGCATACAGGGAAAAGTTTATGTAAAATCATCTAATATAAATTTAGGGGCAAACTATAAATTGGCATATGATTCCTTAAATTTAGCTGTTGATACGAAAGTAGACGGAATAAACATAAAAGCAGTACTTTTGGACAATTATGTATATTTAAAAGTTGATAATATAAAGATTAAATGCAAATTGGACAATCTTGAAGAAACAATTGAAAAAGCATTTCAGTTGGTAGGTATAAATTTAAAGAAAAATAAACTTGTGCCAAAACAAATTACAAAAGCAATAAATAAAATAAGCAATACAGATGGTAATATTGTTTCAATACTGTCAGCAGTTAAATCTGTAGATTATAAAAATAGCGCTCTTGTAGTAAAAGCAAAAGTGGCAGGTACAAATTGTACATTAAGTTTAGGAAAGAAATATGTACAGTTAAAAGACAGAAAAGATACCGTCAAAATTTCAATAAACAAAAAGTATAAAAAAAGTTCAAAATTTGTTGTAAAGAAAAAATCATATGTATCATGCAATACTATACTAAAGGCTATGACAAAGATTAACCTTTATAGATTATTAAAGTCAACAGGAATTATTTTGGATACAAATATTTCAGCAGGCAAATATAATCTTAAAGGTATTGCAAAAGTATGCTATAACAAAAAGCTTAGTATAAAGTACACAACAAATATTGAAGGCGTGCCAGTTACACTTATTTATAAGGATAAATATATATATGTAAATTCAGGAAATATTTCCGTAAAAGGAACATCAGAGAAAACATATCAGCTTTTAAAAGAAGTATTGAAAAAGGAAAATGTTTCATTAAACAATAAAAATCTTGTTAAAGCAAAATCATTTGAAGAAGCATTTAATTTAATGGTTGGCGAATATGCAGACAATATTACAATTGGTGACATAATTGGAAATGTTAAAACCTTAAAGCATCAAAAAGGATATTTAATATTAAAATACAGATATTCAAAAAACAAAACTGCAACAATTAAGTTAAAAAATAAAACATTTGATTTGGCAGTGGCTGTAGCAGACTTAAATGTAAATGCAAAACTTACAATAAATTGCACAACATCCGTAATCGCACTTACCGTTGAATTTAGCATACTTGTTGCGCCGTCTTGTAAAAATGTGATCAACTCTCCACTGATCTTATCCCAGTCAAACGTGATCTGATTCACATATTTATGTACCATTGGTTTATTCATTGATGTTTTCTCTAATAGGGCTTGTATCTCTTTTACATATTCAGGAATATTGTTTGATAACTTAAATATTGTATCTACCAATTCTGGAATGATCAATCGTGATACTAACAAGATCACACCCACAATACTAACGATTGCCATAATAAGGCTCAATGAACGCTTTCCTTTTTTTAACTTATAAAACAATTTCCTTTCAAAGAAACTCATTGGAACATTAATGATAAAGGCAACACAACTTCCTAAAATAAACGGAAATGCCACTGAGCTTACATAAGATATTCCTGAAAATACAACTGGAAGATTACTTAACACAAGATATAAGATAATCCCAAACGCCACTAAGATAAATGGCGTTTTATCATTCTCTTTAAAAAATTTCAAAACTTTAACTCCTTTATAGGTTTGTTATGTTAAAAGGGACTGTTAAAACTAACAGTCCCTCTTGTTATCTTTTGCATATCATATACCCAGAATGCCGGTCTCGCGATTTTGACGCCTAGCAGAGCTAGGTGGGTTTTCTCGATCAACGTTCTGCCGTCCCCCGGTATCAGGGCTTGACATCCGGTCGATTATACGAAGTCCCATGATAAATAAATGTAGGTTCAAAATAGCAAGTTATCGTACACCCCAGGCTTCTTATCTGATTTACATTACATATTATACTGTAAGTATG
>OJUG01003599.1_pt1 | contig 13775 bp, 14 predicted proteins | sample 1599841 | NCBI WGS metagenome assembly OJUG01 (sample SAMN04168659, study PRJEB22393) | human gut metagenome | biome: human gut microbiome; feature: stool | host: Homo sapiens | collected 2014-05-12 | reverse complement strand
TGAAATAATTACAAAGAAAAAAGCCGTAAGAAGATAAATCAAGAAGCAGCAGTATTAACAGGTATTGGAGCAGGTGTAGGTATTGGTAAAGCAACAGCATCAGCATGTGATGCAATCGCAAGACAGCCGGAAGCAGAAGGAAAAATCAGCAAATCACTTCTTTTAGGTTGTGCCCTTGCAGAAGCAACAGCTATTTACGGATTTGTAATCGCTTTGTTAATCATTCTTCTTTTAAAATAATAAAAGCAGAAAGGTAGGAAAAGCGTATGCTTAAATTAGATATATGGAACATTGTTTGGACAGTAGTCAACATTTTAGTTCTTTATGGAATATTTAGAAAGTTCCTTTTCAAACCTGTATTAAAGGTAATTAACGAAAGAGAAAACATGATAAAAGATCAGATTGATAATGCACAGAAAGTTACAGATGATGCAAATCAGTTAAAGTCAGACTATGAAAAGAAACTTGAAGTGGCAAAGGACGAAGCAGATAAGATTATTGTGGAAGCAAGACAGCGTTCTGAAATGGAAAGAGCCAAGGCAGTGGAAACCACAAGGCAGGAAACTGAGGATATGATTAAAAAGGCTCAAAATGATATTGAAAGAGATCAGGAAAATGCAAGAAAGGCAGCTCAGGCAGATATTGCCCGACTGGCAATTGCAGCAGCAGAAAAAATCGTAAAAACAGGTGATAGAAGTGACAATACAAGCAGTAAATAATGCGAAAGTATTATATGGCTTAAACTTGGACAGAAGTGAAGTTGAAAGTGTAGAGAAAATTTTTTCTCTTACACCACTTCTACAGGAAACACTAAACAATCCTACAATTCCAAAGGAAGTTAAAGTCAATATAATAGAAAAAGTATTTTCAAGTGAGAATATTTCAGAAAAGCTTGTTAGATTTTTGCAGGTAATGTGTAAGAACAATCAGGCAAATGACATGAAAGCCATTTTTGACCAGTATTATTTATATTACGACCAGATGAATAAAATCATTCATGCCAAACTGATTTGTACTTCATCATTTACAGATGCAGAAAAAAAAGAAGCAGACAACATATTAAAAGAAAAATATGCAGATTACAAGGTTATTCTGACACAGGAAATTGACGACACGTTATTAGGTGGCTATGTACTTAGAATTGGAAACCATGAGTACGATAAAAGTTATAAAGAACGTTTAAGACAATTGCAGGAGAAGATAACCGGGAGGTGAAACAAGTGAGTGCAATTAGTGCAGAGAATATAATTTCAATCATTCAAAGTGAAATTGAAAATTTTGAATGGGAAGAAAAAGACAGAGAAACCGGAAAGGTTATATGGGTCGGTGATGGTATCGCCACTATTTACGGAATTGAACATGCCATGTACGGTGAAATCGTAGTTTTCGAAAATGGTACAAAAGGTATGGTTCAGGACATCCGTCAAAATGAAATCGGTTGTATTTTGTTTGGTAGAGATACAGGAATCAAGGAAGGCACAAAAGTTGTAAGAACTAAGAAAAAAGCTGGTGTTCCTGTTGGTAAAGGATTTATTGGAAGAGTAGTAAATGCTTTAGGCGAACCAATTGATGGAAAAGGAAATATTGAAGAAGAAGGTTATTTACCGGTTGAACAGGATGCTCCGGGCATTGTAGACAGAAAATCTGTAGACACACCTCTTGAAACAGGTATTTTGTCAATTGACTCAATGTTCCCAATTGGTCGTGGACAAAGAGAGTTAATTATCGGTGACAGACAGACAGGTAAAACAAGTATAGCAACTGATACAATTATAAACCAAAGGGGTAAAGATGTAATTTGTATTTATGTTGCAATTGGACAGAAAGCCTCAACAGTTGCAAAGATTGTATCAACTTTGCAGGAACATAACGCAATGGATTATTCAATAGTAATGTCAGCTACAGCCAGTGATGCAGCATCGTTGCAGTACATTGCACCATATGCAGGAACATCAATGGCAGAGTTTTTTATGCATCAGGGAAAAGATGTTTTAATCGTATATGATGATTTGTCAAAACATGCCGTAGCATACAGAGCTATTTCATTGTTATTAGAAAGATCACCAGGACGTGAAGCTTATCCCGGTGACGTATTCTATTTACATTCAAGATTATTGGAGCGTTCAAGCCGATTAAGTGATGAATTAGGTGGAGGTTCAATTACAGCACTTCCTATTATTGAAACACAGGCAGGTGATGTTTCAGCATATATTCCAACAAACGTAATTTCAATTACAGACGGACAGATATTCCTTGAAAGTAACTTGTTTAATTCAGGTATGAGACCAGCCGTAAACGTTGGACTTTCTGTATCCCGTGTAGGTGGTGCAGCACAGACAAAGGCTATGAAGAAAGCAGCAGGTAGTGTAAGAATTGACCTTGCACAGTACAGAGAAATGGAAGTATTTACACAGTTTTCTTCAGACTTGGATGACAATACAAAGAAACAGTTAAATCATGGTAAAGCATTAATGGAACTTTTAAAACAGAAGTTATGCCACCCATATTCATTGCATGAACAGGTTATGATTCTTACAATGGCAAATAACGGAGTGTTTGATGAAGTCCCAACTAAGGAAGTTAAAGATTATTGCAGGGAAGTTTTAGATTACATTGATTTAAAACATGGTGAAATTGCAGAAAAGATTGAAACTGAAAAAGTTTTAACAGAAGAAATTTCAAAGGCAATAATTGATGCAGCACATGAATTTGCTGATACAAAGAAATAAATTTGCTAAATCTAACAACAGACAAATTGGTTATATCAAATAATGTAATATACAAATTGGTTTATACTAAACAATGTTGCAGACAATTTGGCAAATATAAAAAAATAAGCAGGAGCGAATAATATGGCAAATGCAAAAGAAATTCAGGAAAGAATGAGTAGTATCAATGATACATTGAAAATTACAAATGCAATGTACATGATATCCTCATCAAAATTAAAAAAGTCCAAAAAGATGTTACAGGATACAGAGCCTTATTTCTATGAACTGCAAAGTCAGATGAGCAGAATTTTAAGACATGTGCCTGACATTAAAAGCAAATATTTTGAAAAGACAAGAACTGAGAAAAAAGAACCAAAGGTAGGCTACATAGTCATTACAGCAGATAAAGGTCTTGCAGGTTCTTACAATCACAATATTTTAAAAATTGCAGAAGAACAGATTAAAACTCACAAAGATAATAAGTTGTTTGTTTTAGGTGAAGTTGGACGACATTATTTTGAAAAAAGAGGACTACATATTGATAAGCAGTTTCATTACACAATACAGAATCCAACATTAAACAGAGCCAGAAATATTACAGAAGAGTTGTTGGAACTGTATATTAAAAACAAGTTAGATGAAATTCATATTATATATACAAAAATGGTTAATCCAATTAAGGAAGAAGCAGAGATAAAGCAGTTGTTACCACTTTATAAAACGGACTTTGAGATGAAAGTTCCAGCAGACATTCCATTAGAGCAGGTAACATTCAGACCATCACCGGAAGAGGTAATGAACAAAATTGTACCTGCATACATTGAGGGGTTTGTTTACGGTGCATTGGTAGAAAGTTACTCATGTGAACAAAATGCCAGAATGATGGCAATGGAAGCGGCAACAAAAAGTGCGAAAGATATGCTTCAGGAGTTAAGCGTGCTTTACAACCGCGCAAGACAGGCAGCAATTACTCAGGAAATCACTGAGGTAATAGCAGGTGCCAAGTCACAGAAAAATAAAAAGTAATGGAGGCAATTCAAATGAACACAGGTAAAATAGTACAGGTTTTAGGTCCTGTTGTGGACGTTGCATTTGAAAATGGTGAACTTCCTGCAATTAAGGATGCACTTGAAGTACAAAATGGTGACAAAAAGTGCGTAATGGAAGTTGCACAGCATATTGGAAACGATGTTGTTCGTTGCGTTATGCTTGCGTCAAGTGAAGGACTTTCAAGAGACATGGAAGTTGTTGCCACAGGAAGTGGTATAAAAACTCCGGTAGGTAAAGATACATTAGGACGTTTATTTAACGTTTTAGGTGAGGCAATAGATGGTGGCAAAGAATTAGATGGTGCAGACAAATGGGAAATCCACAGAGAAGCACCAAGTTTTGACCAGCAGAATCCTGCACAGGAAATATTGGAAACAGGTATTAAGGTAATCGACCTTTTAGCACCATATGCTAAGGGTGGTAAAATTGGTTTGTTCGGTGGTGCCGGTGTTGGTAAAACTGTACTTATTCAGGAACTTATCAGCAACGTTGCAACTGAACATGGTGGATATTCAATATTTACAGGTGTAGGTGAAAGATCAAGAGAAGGTAATGACTTATGGACTGAAATGAAAGAATCAGGGGTTCTTGAAAAAACAGCCCTAGTGTTTGGACAGATGAACGAGCCACCTGGAGCTCGTATGAGAGTAGCAGAAACCGGACTGACTATGGCAGAATATTTCAGAGATGAAAAGAAACAGGACGTGTTATTATTCATTGATAACATTTTCCGTTTTACACAGGCAGGTTCCGAGGTATCCGCCTTACTTGGACGTATGCCTTCCGCCGTTGGTTATCAGCCAACATTAGCAACAGAGATGGGTGAATTACAGGAGCGAATTGCTTCTACAAAGAACGGTTCCGTAACAAGTGTACAGGCAGTATATGTACCAGCCGATGACTTAACTGACCCGGCTCCGGCAACAACATTTGCTCACTTGGATGCAACAACTGTACTTTCAAGAAAGATTGTAGAACAGGGTATTTATCCTGCCGTTGACCCACTCGAATCCTCATCCCGTATCCTTGAGGCCGATATCGTAGGAGAAGAACACTACGAAGTAGCCAGAAAAGTACAGGAAGCATTACAGAAATACAAAGAATTACAGGATATCATCGCTATTCTTGGTATGGAAGAATTATCTGACGAAGATAAGACAGTCGTATTCAGAGCAAGAAAGATTCAGAAATTCCTTTCTCAGCCATTCCATGTAGCAGAGAACTTTACCGGTATCAAAGGTGTTTATGTACCAGTAAAAGAAACCATTCGTGGGTTTAAGGCAATCCTTGATGGTGAGATGGACGAATATCCGGAAAATGCATTCTTCAACGTCGGAACAATCGAGGATGTAAAGAAAAAAGCTGAGGAAATGAAAGCAGCAAACTAGGAGGGGTAGATATGGCTTCAAATACATTTAGTTTAAAAATCATATCCGCCAACCGTGTATTTTTTACAGGAAGATGCCAGTCTGTTATCGTTCCGGGATATGACGGACAAAAAGAAGTGCTGGCACATCATGAAAACATGGTTATTGCTGTCAATGAAGGAGAGATGCGTTTCCTTCCAGAAGGGGAAGAGGAATGGCAGTATGCTGTAGTCGGCATCGGTTTTATCGAAATTGTTAATAACCGTGTCACTCTTTTAGTAGAAAGTGTCGAACGCCCAGAGGAAATCGATATCGCAAGAGCACAGGAAGCAAAGGAGAGAGCTTTGGAAAAAATACGTCAGAAACAGAGTATTCAGGAGTATTATCATACACAGGCTTCCCTTTCCCGTGCGATGGCGAGACTTCGAGTTGGTCATAGACAGAAACATGTTTAAGATGCTTTAGAAAGCTGACGAAAGACAGACGAAAATCGAATAAAGTTCATATATCGGTGCGATAATTCGCTTCGTTGGTATGTAAGAGAAAAAGATTAAAAGCAAAAAAGAGGTTTGTATACTCTTGTGCTGAACATTCCATTCTGCCTCAAAAAGCAGAAACTTCGGAGAAAGCAGTCCGAAGTTTCCAGAGTCAGAATTCCATAGCACAGAGGCATAAAACCTCTTTTTTGCTTTTAATCTTTTTCTATTTATAAGTATTGAGCGAATCATCTGCGTAGAGAGTTGGGTTCGATTTTCTGTGTATTTTAAAGTATTTCTGGTTATGTTGGGTTATACAGAACCACTCCTTCTTAAAATAAAGTTTACAAAATTCTTGACAGGATATAGAAAAATAGATATTGTAGAAATGTAATACTGAATAGGATGATATTTTAGATATTCATAGAGGGGTGGTTGCAAAATGAAAAGAAGGTATAGTTGTATTGCGATAATTTTAATAATGTGTATTTTATCAGCCTGTCATAATAAAAAAGAGGAAAGTGTTTCTACATCCGTAAATGATACAGGTGTTACTACAGAAGCCTCAAATGATATTTCGGATGAAACTAGAAAATTGTTAGAGCTTGGAGAATATGATGATATAGAATTAAAAGGAAATGATAGGGATTCTGTTTCTATAGTAAAAAATAATCAGAGATTTCTTTTTCCAGAGTGTAAGGTGCTTTCTGTAACATATACTACTTTTTCTGAAGATGATACTTTTCTGTCTTTAAATAAAAAAGAGGTTCTTGAATTGATAGATTTGATTGAGGAAAGTCCTATTTTAAAAGATGGCGATTCGCTCAGTAACTATGGTGTTAAAGAGGATACGCAGGAAAAATATGCAAAAATCTGTATTGTCTATAAAAATAGTCATGGAGAAGTACAGAATGTATGGCTGAATACTTTTAAAGGAAATATACTGCATTTTTATGATTCTCAGGGAGAAGATTATCGAATAGGGCCGAATAAGAAACTTGTAAAATTTATTACGAAGCATACTGGATATAGAGTATTATCTACGGCAGATTTTGATAAGATTGAGAGAATCGTAGTAAAATATAATAATGAGGAATATCAGCTTTCTGCAAAGAAAACAGAACAGTTTATAAAGGCAGTTAAAAAACTTGATAAAAGACAAGACGAGTTCCACGATTACAATCTTACAGCACTGGCTTACACATCAGATGGGGATGTGTATCATATTAAAGCAGGACTAGGAGAATATTCCGAGAACGATATTGCTATAGAGGGAGCATGTTATGAAGAAGCAGAAAATGTGATATGCTTATTGGAGAAATAGGGGTACCTATCTATTATGAAAACGACCGTTAGGCTTGCGCTCACTTCTATATGATTGCCAAACCTAACGGTCTACTATTAATACTACTGACTCATTCCATTTCTTATTTCTTACAGAAAAACGTCAGTGATTTCTGTTTTGTCAGATTATCTTCATTCTTTGCTCACAAGCTGTTCACAAATCTACAGTATGATAAAACCATCAAAAACAACAACAGATTTTTGATAGATTTTTTCATACTTTCCTCTCTTTTGAAGCCGGCGTTATGTCGGTTTCTTTTTTATCTATTAAATTGAAGCTTACTCATTCTCTATAATTTCTCGTACCTCCTCGGCTGTCATATCTAATATATCACTTATCTGCTCTGCTTCATATCCTTTTCGGGACATCTTAATTATAGTCTCGGCAATTCCTTCTTGTTTTCCAATAGTAATTCCTTCTTGTTTTCCAATGGCGATTCCATTCTCAGTACCTTCCACATATGCCTGTTCTTTTATTCCCTGACTCAGATTACACATATCGTTCACATCCTTTCTAATGTTACTTTCCAATGGAATATCAAATTCATTTCCTATAATATCAAACTTCTCATCTACATTTAATTTTGCGGATAATAACGCTCCCAGTAAACGATGAAGTTCATATCGTTCTTCTTTTTCTGGAAGGTCTTCTGCTAAACCTATTAAGACAATGTTTGCAAGGGCTATGTCACCTTTCCATTGATAAGTACCGACTACACTTTCCTGTGTAAAATGGATATAATTCATACAGTTTTGCGACATATTCATACAAATCCATATGGAATATACTCGTTTTATATCATTATAATTGGACTTTATAAACTCTCTACCCTTCTGCGAAGAAATCATCCTGCTGACATAGAACACTGCTCTATTTATTATATCATATGCCGATGGTTCTGCTTTCTGTGCTTCTATATTCACAATAACCTGTGATAAACCGTCTTTCATCCGCACATAGAATATAATATCAAACCGTGCCAGTCCCTCATGAAGTTCACTATTTTCTGTATTTAATCCAATTACTTTTTCTCCGTCTTGTTCTTTTTCTACGTTTGTGCTTCCTGCGTCTACTGGAACTGTGCTAATATATGGTTCTCCTTCAATATACTGCACGACATCTTTAGGGTTCATTCCTTTAAATTCATCAATCGTCTTTACAAGTATATGTGCAAGTATAATTTTATGCCCCAGTAGATTCTTTGCCTTTTCATCATATTGTGCATCTTTATCGGTCGCTGATATTGATTTCTTAATATCTTTGTCCACAGATACGCTCCTTTCTGCCACAATGAAAATATCTTATTTTGTCACTTTCATTATAGCTCATGCTATATCTTTATAGCAAATACTTTTTCTTTTTTATTTACCAAAAGTTTCCTTTTGATGTGGCTTTATAAATGGAGAATAATCGCATTCTGTAATATGTGCATTTTTAATGCTATTCTATATAGAGTAATTAGAAGATTCCTCAAATCACTCCAACAATAAATGGCAATTTCATCCTTAGCCAAAGTACAGCTCACGAAGAGAGTATAGCTGTGACCTCGGAGCAAGATTTGAATGCGAGTACGTAAGCGAGCATTCAAACCGCCGCGACTAAAGTCACAAATATAGGAGCTATATTCTTTTTGGGGGCGTCTCTTTTGCCTGCGGCAAATTCTATTTAATGCAAAGGACTTTACCTGTTATGAAATCAAGTATATAATACAAAAAAGTACAGTTGGAATTTTGATTTCCTCGTAAAATCAGATATACAAAATCAGACAGAAAAAACAGGGAGAAAAATACAATGAAATGGATGATTGCATCAGATATACATGGTTCCGCATTTTACTGTGAGAAGATGCTTAAGGCATTTGAAAGAGAACAGGCAGATAAATTACTTTTGTTAGGGGATATCCTCTATCATGGACCACGAAATGATCTGCCGAAAGGATATGCGCCAAAAAAAGTAATAGAGCTGCTTAATAACATAAAAGAAAAGATTCTTTGTGTTCGTGGAAACTGCGATGCAGAAGTAGACCAGATGGTATTAGAATTTCCAATTATGGCAGACTATGCGATGATTACAGAAGGAGATTTGAATATCTTTGTGACACATGGTCATCATTTTAATGAAAAGAAGCTGCCACCGATGTTTGAAAAGACACAGGAGGGTAGCTCAAATAAAGAAGGAAGCAATAATAAGGAAAATCATAATATATTATTGCATGGGCATACCCACGTTCCAGTATGCAGAGTACATGAAAGTTATACTTACATGAATCCGGGCTCTGTATCTATTCCAAAGGAAAATTCGGAACACAGTTATATGATACTGGAGAATGGAGCGTTCTGGTGGAAGACATTAGACGGTGAGACATACCTTAATTTTAAAGGAAGTAAGCCGGAAAGAGGGTATTGCAGAGGAGTATAGATAGTATATCAGATGTGAGATGACTCCCGCATCTCGCAGCAAGAATGCCGGGGTATTCTTGCTGCGAGATATTAATACAGAACAGGAGGTGTGCTATGAAAAGAACGGATCAATATCTTTATCTTGCGAATGGAAGACTGCATCGGTCGTTATTTGGTGCAATCAATGAAAAAGGAGAAGTTAAGATTGTAAAAGATAATCAGGTGTTAACTAGGATGAATGAGAAGCAAGCGAAAGCGTTAGGGAATATAGCAAGAAAGATTAAAGAATTGGACAATCAAAAATCAATATCTGCTGTATATCTTTATGGAAGTGTTGCCAGAGGGTCTGCACATGGAATGAGTGATTTGGATATTTTTATTGTATTAAACGATAATGATTTAACGCCAGAAGAGTGTAGAAAGTTTCGTATAGAAAATAGCTCGTTTAACGATATAGATATAGATATTCACTTTGAAAATAGGAATATTTTTTTGAAATCAAATAGCACATACCATACAAATATAAAAAAGGAGGGGTTAGAATTATGGACAGCATGACTTATTTAGATTTTGCAGAAAATGATTATAAATATTTTATGCATAGTTATGAATCAGGATATGTAGCCAATAATATGGCTGCGAATGCACAGAATACTGCCGAGAAGTATTTAAAACACCTGATAGACCAATATGACCATGATGAGCAAAGACTTGATTTGCGAACGAGAACTTTACGAACACATAACTTATCTCAGTTGATGAATTATTTATCTAACGAAATGGGTATGGAGATTCCGCTGAGAGTAAAACGTGATATCAATGCTTTAAATAACTATTATTTTAATGCAAGATATCCGGGAGATAATTCCTTTTTTGTAAGTAAGGATGACATAGAAATATGTAAAGAAGGCTTGGATTCTTGCAGAGAATTGGTGTTGAGCGTAGATAAGGAAATGAGGACAAAAAATAAAGAGAAAGAACTAATATCTGAGAATATTCCAATAGTGGAAGACGAGGAATGGGATATCTAATATGAAAAAACAAATTTTATCTATTATTATGGCAGGCTGTCTGCTCTTATCTATGACAGCATGTTCTTCAGACAAGAAAAATACGAAATCAGCATCCGAACAAACAACAGCAGATACTTCTACATCAACTACCTCACCGCAGGAATACAGCAAAACCGACTTCGTTATGAGTACCGTATTAAGTGAAAAAATATACGGAACAAAAAACGTTACCCAAGATATAAAGGAAGAACTTGATAAACTTGAAAAAGATCAGCTTTCCTGGAGGGAGGATCACAGCGTTGTTTCAAAGATTAATGCAGATGCACAAAAAGGGATAAAGACAAAACTGGATTCTGATATGACTTCGTGGGTTGAAGATTCCTTAGAGCTTGCCAGGCGAAGCAACGGAGCCTTTGACCCAACCATCGGCAGACTTACAAGACTGTGGAACATAGAAGGGGACAACCCTAAAGTTCCATCAAAACAGGAAATAAAGAATACTTTAAAAGATACTGGGTATACTAAAATACATCTGGAGAAAGTAGAAACCCAGAATACAGCTACTACTAAAAAGAACGTAGATAAAGATAGAAAAGATAATACAGATAAAAATGGAGATGCAGCCAAAGATACAGACAATAACACGACAAATAGTACCGCCCAGAATACAGCTGATAACATGGTAAACAATGAAGCTGATAATACGCCTGACAATACAGCTCTAAATGAAGAAAGATTAGAGACGACAGACAAAAAGATCAATACAGATGAAAGTGTTTCTTCTATATATATAGAAGACCAATGCACCCTCGACCTCGGAGCAGTAGGCAAAGGAATCGCCTGTGACGTAGCACAGAACTATTTAAAACAACAAAAAGAAGTAAGCGGAGCGGTCATCGCCGTTGGAGGCAGCATCCTCTTATATGGAAGCAAGGCAGACGGAACCAACTGGAATGTCGCTGTACAAAATCCAAGAGGCAAGGATGGAGAAGCAATGGGAGTCCTGTCCCTCTCTGGCACAACCAACGTCTCCACATCCGGAGACTACGAAAAGTATTTCATGCAAAACGGAAAAAGATACCACCACATCCTAGATCCTTCAACCGGTTATCCAGCAGAAAGCAGTCTGATTTCTGTAACAGTAGTAAGCGACAACGGCTTACTCTCCGACGGTCTTTCCACCGCCTGTTTTGTCCTCGGCAAAGAAAAAGGAGAAAGACTACTAGAAACCTATGGAGCAGAAGGTGTATTCATTGATCAAAATAAAAAAGTTACTGTTACAAAAGGACTCAAAGATAAATTCACAATATTAAACGAAGAATATACTGAGTAGATGAAGGATAGAAAAAATCAAAAGCTTTTCCACAGCCATCTGACCTATTCCTCAAATACTTTCCGATAAATCAAAAAGTTTACTCAGCTATTGAGGAAACGCACTAAGAAGTAAGTATAAAAGCCTTTCAGCTATTGAGGAAGTACACTAAGAAGTAAGTATAAAAGCCTTTCAGCTATTGAAAGCGCATTGAGAAGGATACTAAGGAAAGAAGAGGATTCAAAAAGCTTTTGAGCAAAGCTGTACTGCATAAGCGGTAGTTAATCACTCAACGTGACAAAACAAAGTGCTTCAAAACGGAGCAGCAGAAGACAGAAACCTTAGACTTGTCAACACCCCATTGGAGCTACTCTTCGTCAATCTGCACAAAAACTTTCTTGATATTCCTTTAAAACTTTTTGAAAAAAACACTTGATTTATCCCTGGAATCGTGTATAATAGAAAGCGTTGTGTGACATGATAGCAAAGAAGCGCGAGGTTGCTGTGATGGAAAAATCCATTGCAGGTTTTCCGTGGAGCGAATGTCAAGTTTAGAAACTGGCGACAAGTCACTGTACAATATTTACAATCTACAAATTCAGCGTAGAGACGCAGTGTGGTATCATAGATGATACACACGGAGGAGTGTACAGTCACCGCTTGTCGTACTAGATTAAGTGCGAAAAGGAGGCGACTTTTTTTATGGCAAGTCAAATTATGAGAATCACGTTGAAGGCGTATGATCATCAGTTAATCGATGCATCCGCAAAGAGCATCATCGAAACTGTAAAGAAAACAGGATCTAAGGTGAGCGGTCCAGTACCGATGCCAACTAAGAAAGAGGTAGTTACAATTCTTAGAGCGGTTCACAAATATAAAGATTCCAGAGAGCAGTTCGAGCAGAGAACACACAAGAGATTAATTGATATCATTACACCAACACAGAAGACAGTTGATGCATTATCAAGACTCGAAATGCCAGCAGGTGTTTACATCGACATCAAGATGAAACAGAAATAATTTTACGTCCTATAGCTAGTATGATTATCCAGGCTAGAACGTAAGACATTTTGAGAGGGTAATCCGCTGTAGACTAGAATGATTGCATCAGATGTTTGAAGCAATCCGCTGTAGAAAATTAGGAGGAAGACGAAATGAAGAAGGCTATTTTAGCAACAAAAATCGGTATGACTCAGATCTTCGCAGAAGATGGTGAATTAATTCCGGTTACAGTATTACAGGCTGGACCTTGTGAAGTAACACAGGTTAAAACAGTTGAGAATGACGGCTACAGTGCCGTACAGGTTGGCTTCCAGGATATGAGAGAAAAGTTATCCACAAAGCCAATGAAAGGACATTTCGAAAAAGCAGGAGTATCTGTTAAGAGATTCGTCAAAGAATTTAAATTAGACGATGCAGAGAATTACGAATTAGGTCAGAAAATCACAGTTGATGTTTTTGAAGCTGGTGATAAAGTTGATGCAACTGCTATTTCAAAAGGTAAAGGTTTTCAGGGAGCTATCAAGAGACATGGACAGCATACAGGTCCTAAGACACATGGTTCTAAATACCATCGTCATGCAGGATCAAACGGTATGGCATCTGACCCATCCAAGGTAATGAAAGGCAAGAAGATGCCTGGACAGATGGGACATGTACAGATTACTATCCAGAATCTTGAAGTAGTTAAAATAGATGCAGAAAATAATGTTATTTTAGTAAAAGGATCCGTTCCAGGACCTAAGAAGTCTTTAGTAACATTAAAAGCAGCAGTTAAAGCGTAGGCGCTTAAGGAAGGAGGACTTACAAATGGCATCAGTATCTGTTTATAATATGGAAGGTGCTCAGGTTGGTACAATCGAATTAAGCGATTCTATCTTTGCAGTGCCTGTGAATGAACATTTAGTACATCAGGCTGTTGTAGCACAGCTTGCAAATAAACGCCAGGGTACTCAGAAGGCTAAAACACGTTCTGAAGTAAGCGGCGGCGGAAGAAAACCATGGAGACAGAAAGGAACAGGTCATGCAAGACAGGGATCTATCCGTGCTCCACAGTGGACAGGCGGCGGAGTTGTATTTGCTCCAACACCAAGAGATTATTC
>OJUG01003585.1_pt1 | contig 13820 bp, 12 predicted proteins | sample 1599841 | NCBI WGS metagenome assembly OJUG01 (sample SAMN04168659, study PRJEB22393) | human gut metagenome | biome: human gut microbiome; feature: stool | host: Homo sapiens | collected 2014-05-12 | reverse complement strand
CGACCACCGAGATCTACACTCTTTCCCTACACGACGCTCTTCCGATCTAAAGATAGCAGGAGGAGGGATGCCTATGAAACGGAGAGCAATTCTTTTTTTCCTGCTTTTTTTATTGCAGATGGGAAGTGTGCCGACTCTTGCCGCAGAGCCGACCGTTGCGGCGCAGGGCGCAGCATTGATTGACGGAAAAACAGGGCGGCTGTTATGGGGGAAGAATGCGGACGCACCCCTTGCGATGGCAAGCACCACGAAGATTATGACGGCGATACTGGTTTTGGAGCGGGCAAGCCTGACGGAGGTTGTCACGGTCAGCAAAAACGCGGCACAGCAGCCAAAGGTACACATGAGCCTACAGGAGGGGGAGCAGTGGCAGGTCGGAGATTTGCTTTCTGCCATGCTCCTGCGCTCCTATAATGATGCGGCGGTGGCACTGGCGGAGCAGACTTCGGGAAGCGTGGCGAAGTTCTGCGCGGAAATGACGAAGAAGGCAAAGGAAATCGGCGCAAGGGATACGGTTTTTGGCTCGCCCAACGGACTGGACAGCCACCTGACAGCTGAGCAGCACCACTCCACCGCCTACGATATGGCGTTGATTGGGGCGTATGCGCTGGAAAACGAAACCTTTCGGGAGATTATCGCACAGCAGGAGATTCATGTGTCTGATTTGACGGGAAAGCACTCTTGCAGTGTGACAAATGCAGACCGCTTTTTGCAGGAATACAGCGGTGCGCTTGGCATTAAAACAGGCTACACCAATCGGGCAGGGCATTGCTTTGTCGGCGCGGCGGAACGGGACGGCGTGCGGCTGGTTTCGGCGGTGCTTGGCAGTGGCTGGGGGGATGCAGGCAAGCAGAAAAAGTGGACGGATACGAAAGCCCTGATGGACTATGGCTTCGCGGTCTTTCATCCCTACGAGGCAGTGCAGGCAGGGGAGAGCTTCGGGGAAATCCGCATTACCGATTCCCCGACAACGCAGATGGAAACGATTCTTGCAGAGGGCTATACGGCGTTATTTTCTGATGCGGAAATCGAAAAGCTGCACCTGACGGCAGACTTGCCAAAGGAGCTTGCCGCGCCTGTGCATCGGGGCGAAAGGCTGGGGCAGGCGGTGCTATGGCTTGGTGAGGAGCGGCTTGCGGCGGTGGATTTGCTTGCGGCAGAGGATGCAATGCCTTATACCCTTGCACAGCGGCTGCTTCGCCTGGCGGAGGGGTGGCTCAGCTGGCGAGATTGGAAAGATTAGAGAAACTTTTGACTTTCTGCGAAGGCTCATGTATACTGAGGAAAATCGAATGAAAAATACAGGTTGAGAACGGAGTTAAGATATATGGAAGAAAAATTGGAACGATTGCAGAAATTTCTGGCTGAGGCAGGCGTGGCATCCCGCAGAAGGGCAGAGGAGCTGATTGCACAGGGAAAGGTGAAGGTCAACGGGAAGGTTGTAACCGAAATGGGGCTGAAGATTGACCCCGAAAAGGATGAGGTGTCCTATCTGGACAGGAAAATCAGCAAAAAGGACACCAAGCTTGTCTATCTTATGCTGCATAAGCCGGTCGGCTATGTGACAACGGCGAAGGAGCAGTTCGGCAGACCTGCGGTGGTAGACCTCATTAAGGGCGTGAACGCGCGCATTTTCCCTGTCGGGCGTTTGGATTATGATACATCGGGGCTTCTGCTGCTGACAAATGACGGAGACCTGACCTATAAGCTGACGCACCCCAAGCATGATGTAGAGAAAACCTATATTGCGAAGCTATACGGTGTGCCCGATGAGGGGGCATTGCAGAAATTCCGCAGGGGCGTTGTGATTGATGGAAGGAAAACGAAGCCCGCAAAGATTCAGATTCTCGAAAGAGAGAAGGACGGACGCTTCTGCACGGCGGAAATCGTGATTCATGAGGGCAGAAACCGACAGGTGCGTAAAATGTGCGAATCCATCAAGCATCCTGTGGCACAGCTGCAAAGGGTAGCAACGGGAGAGCTTACGCTGGGGGATTTGCCGAAGGGAAAATATCGCCACCTGACAGAGAAGGAAATCAGATATTTAAAGAGATTATAAAAAGAAGGGACTGCTTTGGGAGTTTTCCAAGGCGGTCTTTTTTACTTGAAAGGCGGTAGCGCTTGCCGTATAATATATATTTAGGAAACTATTGAGAATAAGGAGGAAAAGCCTCGTGGAACAGAACAAAACAAGATTTTACCTCATTCGTCATGGGGAAACGGATTGGAACAAGGGCGGCCGATATCAGGGCTGCACGAATATACAGCTGAATGATGCAGGCAGGGAGCAGGCGCGCCTTTTGGGGGAACGCTTCAAATTCCTGCCGCTGGATGTGGTCTATGTATCCCCTCTGGACAGGGCGGTGGCAACTGCGGCACCGTTGGCGGCGGCGCATGGACTGACCCCCGTTCAGGATGCACATTTCAGAGAAATCAACTTCGGCGAATGGGAAGGACATACCATTGCGGAGCTGAAGGAAAAATATGGCAAGGAGTATATAGATTTTTTTGAAAATCCCTTTGACCATCCTGTGCCCGGAGAAGGTTCCTTTCAGAATGCGATGGATCGCGCATTGGAAGGCTTTGAAGCACTGGCAGAGCGCCATAAGGGGCAGAATGTCGCGATTGTTTCACATGGCGGACTGCTGCGCGTGATGCTGGTCGGTCTGCTTGGCATGGGGGATGAATTTTACCGTAAGACATGGATGACAAATACCTCTGTGACGATGGTGGATGTGATGGAGGACGGCAGAAAGCTGCTCATGACCTTAAACGATAAGGCACATCTGGAAATGGCAGAGCTGTTTGAAAAGGGTGAAGAAAAATGAAGAAGAAAATTATCGTGGTCGGCGGCGGTGCGGCAGGGCTGATGGCGGCAGGACGCGCGGCAGAACGGGGACATGAGGTACATCTCTACGAAAAAAATAACCGCATCGGGAAGAAAATCCTGATTACGGGCAAGGGACGCTGCAATGTGACGAATGACAGCGATGTGGAGGGGCTTCTGGAAAATATCCCCGGCAATCCCTATTTTTTATACAGCGCCTTTTACCAGCTGGACAGCTTCGGCTTGCAGGAATTTTTTAAGGAGCAGGGTCTGGAGCTGAAGGTGGAGCGCGGCAAGCGTGTATTTCCTGTGTCTGACCGTTCTCTGGATGTGGTGCTGGCATTGGAAAAATACCTCAAGAAAAATGGGGTGAAGCTGCATCTGGAAAGTCCTGTGGAGGGTATTCTGATTGCGGACGGCAGGGCTGAAGGGATTCGGCTGAAAAACGGAAAGGAAGAAAGGGCAGACGGCGTGATTGTCTGCACGGGCGGTCTTTCCTATCCCGGTACAGGCTCTACGGGGGATGGCTACCGCTTTGCGAAGGCGGCAGGACATCATGTGACGAAGCTGTACCCCTCTCTGGTGCCGCTCAGAACAGAGGAGGACTGGTGCCATGAGCTGATGGGGCTGAGTCTGAAAAATATTGAAATTACGATAAAAAATAAGAAGGGCAAGAAGGTTTACAGTGACTTCGGGGAAATGCTGTTTACGCATTTCGGCGTTTCCGGTCCTGTGATTCTGAGCGCGAGTAGGCATATCATTCTGACGATAGAGGAAGGATATCGGCTTTACATTGACCTCAAGCCTGCGATGGATGAGAAAAAGCTGGATGCGCGTATTCTGCGCGATTTTGAAAAATTTGCGAATAAGGATTTTGCAAACGCACTGGATGCGCTTCTGCCGCAGAAGCTGATTCCCGTTATCATTCGTCTTTCGGGGATTGATGCGCGCAAAAAGGTGAACAGCGTGACGAAGGAAGAAAGAAAGCGTCTGGTTGGGCTTTTGAAGGAACTGCCGCTCACGATTACGGGGACAACGGGCTATAACGAAGCGGTTGTGACCTGCGGCGGGATTCAGGTGAATGAGATTGACCCTGCGACGATGGAGAGTAAATTTGTGAAGCAGCTGCATTTTGCAGGCGAGGTTCTGGATGTGGACGCATATACGGGCGGCTTTAATCTGCAAATTGCATTTTCCACAGGCTTTGCGGCAGGGAATGCGGTTTGCGCGGAATAAGGAGGAAAAAAAGCATGAAACGATTTGCCATTGCGGTGGATGGGCCTGCCGGCTCAGGAAAAAGCACCGTTGCGAAGCTGGTTGCCAAGAGACTGGGCATTATTTATGTGGATACGGGCGCGATGTACCGTACGGTTGCGCTGTTCTGCACGGAGAAGGGCATTGCCCTTGCGGATGAAGCGGCTGTGGTTGCGGCGTTGGCGGATTTGCAGATGAAAATTGTACCGGAGGAGGGCGGTCAGCGCATTTTCCTGAACGGAAGGGACGTTACGGAGGAAATCCGCACGGCGGAAATCGGAAAGGGTGCATCTACGGTTGCGGCGTATCGGCAGGTGCGTGCGCGGATGGTGGAATTGCAGCAGGAAATGGCGCGGGAGCATTCTGTGATTATGGATGGCAGAGATATCGGGACGGTTGTTCTGCCCGATGCCGAGGTGAAGATTTATCTGGATGCCGGCGTGGAGGAGCGTGCGCGCCGTCGTGTGGGCGAATTGCAGGAAAAAGGCGAAACGGCGGATTTTGAAGAAATCAAGAAAATGATTCTTGAGAGGGATTACAACGATATGCACAGAGCGCACAGTCCCTTGAAAAGGGCGGCAGATGCGGTTTCTCTGGATTCGACAGGCATGGGCATAGATGCTGTGCTGCACGCTATTTTAGATATTGTTGCGGAAAGGGTGAAAGAAAAATGAAGGATACAGAAAAGAAATCATGGGTCTATTATGTAGCGATTTTTCTGGTGAAAATCTGGTATGCCATTATGTTCAAGGTGGAAATCATCGGGAAGGAAAACATTCCCGAAACCGGCAACGGTGTGATTTGCAGCAACCATTACAGCAATTATGATCCTGTTTCCACGGCGATTTATCTGGACAGGCTGCCGCATTATATTGCAAAGAAGGAATTATTTAAAAATAAGCTGTTTTCATGGGTGCTTGACCAGTTGGGCGTATTCCCGATTGACCGCAAGGTTTCCATGGATATGAAGGCGGTCAAGACAGCAATCAAGCTTTTGAAGGAGGGCAAGATTGTCGGCATTTTTGCGGAAGGCAGACGGGTAAAGGCAGGCGAGGACGTTGCGGCAAAGGCAGGCGTGGCGCTTTTTGCGATGAAGGGAAATGCACCTGTCATTCCCTGCGCCATCAGCGGCACCTATAAATTCCGCAGCAAGCTTACAATTCGCTATGGTGAGCCGCTGACGTTGGATGAATTTCGGGATAAAAAGTTGACAACAGAGCTGATGGGAGAAATCACGAAGGTGATTATGGATAAGGTGGAAGAATTGAAGGTGAAGGAATGATCAATGTAACACTGGCGGCATCCGCAGGGTTTTGTTTTGGCGTGAAGCGTGCGATTGAGATGGCGTATGCGGAAATAGAAAAAAATAACGGCGCACCGCTGTATTCCTATGGTTCTCTGATTCATAACAAGGAGGTCACAAGGGATTTGGACGAAAAGGGACTGCATATCATTGAGGATTTGGAGGGCGTTCATGAAGGAACGGTTGTGATTCGTTCGCACGGTGTCGGAAAGTTTCTGTATGATGCGCTGGAGGAAAAGGGCATGCGAATGGTGGACGGCACCTGTCCGTTTGTCAAGAAGATACACACGATTGTGAATGAAGCGTGGAATCAGGGCAAAAGCATCATCATTGCCGGAGACGGCAAGCACCCGGAGGTACAGGGCATTAACGGCTGGTGCGGCAATACAGCCATTATTCTGGAAAGCCCTGAGGAGGCAAAGGCGGCGGTGCTGGATACGGAGAAGGACTACGCCGTTGTGGTGCAGACAACCTTCCGCCAGAGCAAGTTTGACGATATGCTTGCCATTTTGCGGCAGAAGGGGCTGAAAATGGAGATTTCCCAGACCATTTGCTCTGCGACGGAAAAGAGGCAGAAGGAAGCCATGGAGCTTTCCCAAAATGTGGATAAAATGATTGTCATCGGGGACAAAAAAAGCTCTAATACACAAAAATTGGTTGAGATTTGTAAAAAAAATTGCGAGAATACGGTTCATATTGAAACAATTTGCGATTTAGTGTTGAAAACTTTCAAGAAGGATGATAGAATAGGGATAACTGCGGGTGCGTCCACACCACCTGCAATAATTAAGGAGGTAGTAGTTACTATGAGCGAAATTGAAAATGTAAATGTTGAAGAAGTGAGTTTTGAGCAGATGCTGGAAGATTCTCTTGTTACCCTGCACACAGGCGATGTTGTAAAAGGCACCGTTATTCAGGTTGTAGGCGAAGAGGTTTCCGTTAATCTGGGTTTCAAATCTGACGGTGTTATCCCCAGAGGCGAATTCAGCAGAGATACAACAGTAGTTCCCAGCCAGGTTGTACAGCCCGGTGATGAAATCGAAGTTTTCGTTGTTCGTGTAAATGACGGCGATGGCAATGTACTTCTGTCCAGAAAGCGTATCGAAGAACAGAAGGGCATGGAAGATATCGAAAAGGCATTCAATGAAAAAACAGTTGTTACAGGTACTGTAACAGACGTTGTAAAGGGCGGTCTGATTGCAGTTGTAAACGGCGTAAGAGTATTCATTCCTTCCTCTCAGGTTTCCAACAGATTCATCGAGGATCTGAGCGTATTCAAGGGTCAGGAGCTGGAATTCAATATCATTGAAATGGATAGAGTAAAACGTCGTATTATCGGCGGCAGAAAAGATCTGGTTGAAAAGGAAATCGCAGCAAAGAAGGCAGCTCTGTTTGAAACAATCGCAGTTGGCTCCAAGATTGCAGGTACTGTTTCCAGACTGACAGACTTCGGCGCATTCGTTGATCTGGGCGGCGTAGATGGCCTGATTCACATTTCCGAAATGAGCTGGGGCAGAATTTCCAACCCCAGAGAGGTTCTGAAGGAAGGTCAGGAAGTTGAAGTATTCGTTCTGGATGTAGATAAGGAAAAGGGCAAAATCAGCCTGTCCCTGAAGGATGCAGACAAGAACCCTTGGAAGCTGGCAGCTGACAAATATGCAGTTGGCTCCATCGTTGAGGGTAAGGTTGTTCGTATGGTACCCTTCGGTGCATTCGTTGAACTGGAACCCGGCGTAGATGGTCTGGTACACATTTCCCAGATTGCAAACAAGCACGTTGTAAAACCCGAAGATGAACTGAAGGTTGGCGAAATCATCAACGTGAAGGTTCTGGAAGTAAATTCCGACCAGAAAAAAATCAGCCTTTCCAAGAGACAGGCAGATGCTCCTGTGGAAGAAGCTCCCGCAGCAGAATAATCCCGTGTGCAAAAGCTCCCATTGTGGCGTGACCATGGTGGGAGTTTTTTATTGATATTTTTTATTGAAATTTTATATATGCAAATTTTGAATAATATTAAAAAATTTCATAAAAATGCGTAATTGATAGAAAAAACATTAAAAAATGATAAAAAAACCGACATTGTTATGTCTGCATTTTTATGGTATACTTTTTAGGTAATTTCGTGGGATAAAGGAGGAAAGTGCATGAATAAGCATGAAATTTTCCGTTTTATTGACCATACTCTGCTGAAACAGAACGCAGTCTGGGAGCAAATCCGTGAGATTTGTCAGGAGGGAATGGACTTTGGAACGGCCTCGGTATGTATCCCACCTTCTTTTGTGAAGCAGGCCGCGGAATTTGTGGGAGAAAGACTTCCTATCTGCACGGTGATCGGGTTTCCGAACGGATACCAGACAACGGCAGTGAAGGTCTTTGAAGCAGCAGAAGCGGTACAAAACGGCGCAGCGGAGATTGATATGGTCATCAATATCGGCTGGGCAAAGGCAAAAAGCTATGATGTGATTTTGCAGGAAATCAATGCGGTGAAGGATGCCTGTGGTGAGAAGCGGTTAAAGGTCATCATTGAAACCTGCTTGCTGACAGAAGAAGAAAAAATTGCTCTTTGTGATGTGGTGAGCCGCTCTCGGGCGGAATTCATCAAAACCAGCACAGGCTTTGCCGGCGGCGGGGCAACGCTCGCGGATATTCGGCTGTTTAAAAAATATGTAACAGGGGATACGAAGATTAAAGCGGCAGGCGGCATCAAATCAGTTGCCGATGCGGAGGCTTTTCTTGCGGCAGGGGCTGACAGACTGGGCAGCAGTTCCCTTCTTGCCATGCTTCGGCAGGAAATCAAGCAGTAAGGCTGCGGAGGGAAGCTTCGGCAGCTCGTAAAAATGGGAAAAAGAAAAAGGGAGGAATTTATAATGAGTTTATTAAAGAAATTTGCAGCTATGGCAATGGTAGCAGTAATGGCAGTTGGCATGACAGCATGCGGCGGCGGTGATGATGCTGCGGACACAAAAACATATGTAATCGCAACAGATACAACCTTTGCACCCTTTGAATTCCAGAATGACGCAGGCGAATATGTAGGCGTTGATATGGATCTGCTGGCTGCAATTGCAGAAGACCAGGGCTTTAAATATGACCTGCAGTATCTGGGCTTTGATGCGGCTGTACAGGCATTGGAATCCGGTCAGGCTGACGGTGTTATCGCAGGTATGTCCATCACACCCGAAAGACAGAAGAAATTCGACTTCTCCGATCCTTATTTCGACAGCGGCGTTGTTATGGGTATCGCAGAATCCAATAACGATATTAAATCCTATGAAGACCTGAAGGGCAAAAAGGTTGCCGTTAAGAGAGGTACAGAGGGCTTTGATTTTGCTGAATCCATTAAGGATAAATATGGCTTTGAAACAGTTGTATTCGATACCTCCGATGCAATGTGCATGGATGTTAAGGTTGGCAACAGCGTAGCCTGCTTTGAAGACTACCCCGTACTGGGCTATGGCATCACACAGGGCAACGGTCTGAAAATGGTAACAGATAAGGAACAGGGCAGCTCCTACGGCTTTGCAGTTGGCAAGGGCGAAAATGCAGAGCTGCTGAAAATGTTCAACACAGGTCTTGCTAACCTGAAAGAAAATGGCAAATATCAGGAAATTCTGGATACATATATTCAGGAATAATTCCTTAAGGAGTAGTGCCTCATGAGTAGTTTTTTTGAGTATGTGGGACAGTGTATGCCGCAGCTGACATTAGGGCTGAAGCTTACACTGCAAATGACAGTCTTTTCATTGATTTTGGCTGTGGTTGTCGGCATGGTGATGTGCATGTTCAGCATTTCCAAGGTGAAGCCTCTGAACTGGATTTCGGGTATTTATCTGAGCCTGATTCGTGGGACTCCCCTGATGGTACAGGCATTCTTCATCTATTTCGGTATCACAGGTGCGTTACATATCCGGATTACACCCTTTAGTGCGGCGTTTTTGGTTCTGTGCCTGAATGCCGGCGCATACCTTTCTGAAATTTTCAGAAGCGGTATTGCAGCAGTCAACAAGGGACAGATGGAAGCGGCGAGAAGCTTGGGCTTGCCTTATGGCGTTGCGATGCGAAAAATCATCCTGCCGCAGGCAATCCGTATCGTGATTCCATCCGTACTGAACCAGTTTATCATTACGTTGAAGGATACCACCATCCTTTCCGTTATCGGCTGCGGCGAATTGATGCGTCAGGGACAGCTGATTGTAGCAAGAAACTATCAGAGTTTCCAAACCTATGCGATTGTTGCGGTTATGTATTATGTTGTTGTAATCGTGCTGACAAAAGCATTCCAGCTGGTTGAAAGGAGGTTGTCAAACAAATGATTAAGGTAAAAGTAGAAAAATTGCAAAAAAGCTTTGGCAGCCTTGAGGTTTTGAAGGGGATTGATCTGGAAGTCAAGGAAGGGGAAGTCGTTTGTCTGATTGGTCCTTCCGGTTCCGGCAAATCTACATTTCTGCGTTGCCTGAATCGTCTGGAAGAAACGACTGCAGGTACTGTTATTGTTGACGATAATGATATTACAGATCCCAAATGCAATATCAATAAGGTGAGAGAAAATATCGGCATGGTATTTCAGCAGTTTAATCTGTTCCCTCATCTGAGTGTTTTGGAAAATATTATGCTTGCGCCTGTGGACAGAAAGAAGCTGACAAAGGCGGAGGCAAAGCAAACAGCGGAACGCCTTCTGGCTACAGTTGGACTGGCGGAAAAGGCAGGAGAATATCCGCCGAATCTTTCCGGCGGACAGCAGCAGCGTGTTGCCATTGCACGAGCTTTGGCAATGAGTCCCGATATTATGCTGTTTGACGAGCCTACCTCCGCGCTTGACCCCGAAATGGTCGGCGAGGTTTTGGAGGTTATGAAGCAGCTTGCAAGGGATGGCATGACCATGATTGTAGTAACGCATGAAATGGGCTTTGCCAGAGAGGTTGCTGACCGTGTGATTTTCATGGATGGCGGCTATATCGTGGAGCAGGGAACGCCGGCAGAGGTGTTTGGCAATCCGCAGAATAAGAGAACGCAGGATTTCCTGAATAAGGTTCTGTAAATACAATCCTATCCATACAAAAACAAAGTCTCGGATTTTTTATCCGGGACTTTTTTATGTATACGTTTTTCTTTGCATAAAGCAGGAAGGTATTGGGAAAAGTGAAATTGAATTTAACAAAGATTTTACAAAACTCATGCGAAATGACAAGTGCAGAAAAGAAAATTTGTTAAGATTCTGTTCATTCGGTGGAAATTGCCAAAAACCGATGATTTTTCATTGCGGCTGTCTATTGTTTATGATATCATTATTCAGGATGTAAAACAAAGATTTTACATGGTTTTTAGGAAAATTTTACAATCGAATCGAAGAAAAAACGGAGGAAAAAATGAGTTCTATAGTAATTCCCTTTATTGGTGGTCTGGCGATGTTCATTTATGGCATGAACATCATGGCGGATGGCTTACAGCACGCTGCCGGCTCCAAAATGAAGAAGATTCTTGAAGTGCTGACGCAGAATAAGCTGATGGGCATTGCGCTGGGTGCATTGGTTACGGCGATTATCCAAAGCTCCTCTGCCACAACGGTTATGGTTGTCGGCTTTGTAAACGCAGGGCTGATGAATCTGACACAGGCAATCAGCGTTATCATGGGTGCGAATATCGGTACAACCATCACGGGTTGGTTGGTTTCCGCAGGTGAATGGGCAAAAATGTTCAGCCCCTCTACACTGGCACCAATCGCAGTTATGGTCGGCGTAATCATAACGCTGGTGGGGAAAAGGCAGCAAAGCAAGGATGTAGCCGGTATCATCATTGGGTTTGGTATCCTTTTTATCGGTATGAATACCATGTCTGATGCGGTTTATCCCCTGAGAGAATCCGAGGTATTTAAGACAGCCTTTATTTCTATGGGCTCTAATCCTTTTCTGGGGATTCTGGTCGGCGCAGGCGTAACGGCGATTATCCAGAGCTCCTCTGCATCACAGGGTATCCTGCTCTCTCTGGCATCCGCAGGGCTGGTTCCTACGAATGCGGCAGTATTCATTATCATGGGGCAGAATATCGGTACCTGTGTGACTGCCATGATCTCTGGTATCGGAGCCAGCAAGAACGCAAGACGGGCTGCACTGGTACACCTGTATTTCAACATCATCGGCAGCTTTGTGCTGCTGGGTGCCATTTACGCCGTGCGGTACACCATCGGCATCCCGGTGTGGGGCGACGTGATGAACAAGAGCACCATTGCAAACATCCACACCCTTTCCAGTGTGGCGGCCATGCTGCTGTTCCTGCCTTTCAGCAGTGTGCTCTCCAAGCTGGCCATGCTCACCGTGCCCAACAGCGCCGAGGAAGCACAGGAGATGAGTATGCCCGTGCTGGATGAGCGTCTGTTCAAGAGCCCGGCCGTGGCCCTGCAGCAGGCCAAGAGCGCCGTGGTCAAGATGTCCCGCCGTGCCGCCCGCAACGTCAGCCTCTCCACTCCCCTGCTGCTCAAGATGGATGAGGACGTGGTGAGCGCCATCAATGTGCGGGAGAACCTTATCGACCGGATGGAGGTGGAGATCTCCAACTACCTCATCAAGATGACTGACCAGGAGCTGGGCGATGACGAGAGCCACGCCGTGACCGAGCTGCTGAACTTTGTCACCGAGTTCGAGCGCATCGGCGACTACGCCGTGAACATTCAGGAAAAGGCCGTGGAGCTCTACGAGAAAGAGGCCTCCTTCAGCGACATTGCCAAGAACGAGCTGAAGCTGCTGGATTCCGCGCTGGAGCAGATCCTGACCCGCACCAATGATGCCTTTGAGAACGATGACATCGCGCTGGCCCGTCAGGTGGAGCCGCTGGAAGAGGTCATCGACATTCTGGTGGAGAAGCTCCGCGACGGCCACATCAAGCGCCTGAAGGATGGCATCTGCTCCATTGATACCGGCGTGGTGTTCCTGGATGTGCTGAACAATGTGGAGCGCATCTCCGACCACTGCTCCAACGTGGCAGCCCGTCTGGTGGGCACCAGCGAGGGCGATGACTACGATTCCCACACCCTCAAGAGCCTGATGCACCACAACCCCAGCAAGGAATATTCCCTCATGTACGAGGAGTGCTGCAAGGAGTACCTGACCCCGCTGGCCGCTATGGAAAAGGAAGCGTAAAGGGGCCAATGCATCTGCAAGGAAAGCGGGCTGCTTGCGGCTAAACCTCTCAGGCGCTCCGCGCCAGCTCCCCTAGTAGGGGAGCCCTTGGCAGGCCGTCGCGTTTTCGTGGTCTGACGCTTCGCTCCTGTTTGCCCTGCTGGCGCAAAGTCTTACCCTTGCGGCAGATGCCGGTTTTGGAGCCGACAGGCGATCATTGCGAAAAATGAACCCTATGCCAAGGCCTCCCCTACTAGGGGAGGTGGCATCGAGCGAAGCGATGATGACGGAGAGGTTTAACCGCCAGTGGGTGAGAGATTATCCAAAGACGAAGCTTAACTATAAAAGAAGCCCCTTCGGTATTGAGGGATACCGGAGGGGCTTCTTGTTGCATTTGGTGAACCCGTGAAGAGTTCACATTCTCATTCACACCTTTATTATATGCCGCCTTCCCCCAAAAGTCAAGGGGTCAGAAGAAGCTCACCTGGCTGCTTTCGGGCAGGTCTGCCAGCACACCGGCGGTGCGCAGGCTTTCCAGCACGGCGCTGGTCACGCCGGTGGCCTGCTGGAGCTCCTCCACGGAGATATACTCCTGCCCGTCGATGGTGGCACGCTCCAGCGAGGCGGCGGCAGTGCCGCCCACGCCCTTCAGGGCACAGAAGGGCAGGCGCACCTTGCCATCCTCCACGATATACTTGTTGCCGCGGCTCTTGCCCAGCTCGATGGGCAGGAACGCATACCCGCGGGACAGCATCTCGTTGACCAGCTGCAGGCTGACCAGCACGTCCTCGTCCTTGGCGTTCTTCTCCTCTTTCAGGCGGCGCTTCACCGCCTCCATGTGGGCGCGGGCCACAGCCGCACCACCCACAGCGGCCTCATAGTCGATATCATCGCCGCGCACGGTGAAGTAAACGGCGTAGAACTCTGCCGGGCGGTAGAGCTTGAACCACATCAGCCGGATGGCGCTCATCAGGTAGGCCACAGCGTGGGCCTTGGGGAACATATACTTGATCTTGCGGCAGCTCTCGATGTACCAGTCCGGCACCTCGTGCTCCCGCATGGCTTCCTCCCAGCCATCCTTGAAACCGCCCTTGGCCACCTTGCCCTTACGCACAGCCTCCATGATATCAAAGGCCATCTTGGGTTCCAGCCCCTTGCGCAGCAGGTACAGCATGATGCTGTCACGGCAACCAATGACCTCCGCAATGGTGCAGGTGCCGCTGCGGATCAGCTCGTCCGCGTTGCCGGTCCACACATCCGTGCCGTGGGACAGGCCCGAAATCTGGATCAGTTCGGAAAAGTTCTTGGGGCGTGCCTCCACCAG
>OJUG01003572.1_pt1 | contig 13890 bp, 9 predicted proteins | sample 1599841 | NCBI WGS metagenome assembly OJUG01 (sample SAMN04168659, study PRJEB22393) | human gut metagenome | biome: human gut microbiome; feature: stool | host: Homo sapiens | collected 2014-05-12 | reverse complement strand
AACACGCCGCGACTAAAATCACAAATATGCCTTATTGGGGGCAATGGCTTCGTCTATAGTTTGCTTAATGAATTAAATAGTAACTTGAATATTATTTAATCTTCACACTCTTTACCTTACTCCATTTACCATAGTACATTTTAGAACCTGATTTGGCATATGGGCGCATTCGTACATAATATTTTTTCTTACTCTTTAATGGACGAACTTTTGTCTTGGTAACTTTTTGTTTAAATTTACGTTCTATCGTTCCTTTTTTAAAATTGCTCTTTGCACAAAACTGTACTTGATAGCCAGTCACTTTCCTTAACTTCTTCCAGGTAATCACAAGGGTACTCTTTGCTGGTGACTTCACAGATTTCAAGGAGCCTGTCATTTTTTCTACTGGCAGAAGAGCGCGTTTGGTTGGTTTCTTGGATGCGGTTGTTTTGTTGGATGGCTTGGTGTTTGCTGTGGTGTTGTTTTTATTGTTGTTGGTATTATTGCTATTATTATTTCCTGTATTATTATTGGAGCCATTATTATTATCATTATTGGTATCTTCCTGATTATTTTCTCCAGAGTTCCCACTATTATCACCCTCTGTTCCATCTGAACATATTGTTCCTGCATAAGAATAAAGATTCGTTGACAAGAGATTCAAATATAAAGCGGGACGCACACCACAATCATTACTGCTAATACTAACTCCTTCGTTCCGTGCATCTCCATACTCCAACATTTCAACTGCACAACATCTAGTACCCGGCGAACGAAGCCACCATCGCACATTCGTTGTATAGTTCTTCACTGTTGACTTAAAACATCCCATTGCATATGCATAAGTACTACATTGGGTTCTTCTGGCTTCATCATTAGTATGAGAATATTTTGCAAAACCGTACTTCTCTGCTTTTTCTGAATATGCTTCTGACTCTGATAATAAAAATATCTTGTCTAAAGTATCACTTCCACCATCTGTTTCATATTGTCTATTATTATCATTTATAACTTTTGTTGTTGTTATAGACTTTTGTTCCTCTGTATTAAACGCTGCATTTATAAAATTTATATTAGTATAATCAATTCCATCCTGATTAACTATTGCTTCCCGTCCATTCAGCCAGCTTCTTATACTACTATTTTCCCAAGTAATAATTTTAAAACTTTTATTATATTTCTGAGTATCTAACACCTGATCTGCCAATAGCAATGCCCGTCCATTACCAACTTCCAAAACGCGCCACTTAATTGGCTCATATTTAAAATAATGATAAGTCGAATAATCTTCCCTCCAATTATAATGATTGGAATGATCACTAGTAGCACATATAGCATCTTCCCCCTTCAATCTCCGATACTTGTTCCCATCTATTACAATATCATTATTCTCATCCCATCCTGTCGCATTTTTTAATTTATTATAAATATCTCCGCTTGTCACTTCGCTTTGTGGGTATGCTCCAAACCATACACAATCCCAGGTGACTTTCTGTTTAGCGTTCATAGACGAATCTGCTACAGTTCTCGGATTGTTTAATGTTGTAGCGGCCTGTACTTTATTTAAATTATTTTCTGATTCAATTGGAAACAATCCGAATAAAAGAGTTAATACTAACAATGCTGCTAGTCTTGCTACTTTCCCCATTTTTTTCATTCGTTTTCCTCTCCTTACTTTTTAATTTCCCATCCATTCCTCTGCACTTCCAATGATGTCCTGATGAAGTTTCTGATACAAAAAACATAGCATTTTATAGGGATATTTTCAATAGGTTTTACCAAAACAAAAACAACTCTATCCTATATTCAAAAACTCCAGCCAAAAACAGCCCGAGAAGAGAACCGATACCCTGTATTTGTGGCCTCGGAGCAAGGTTTAGATGCGAGCGCTTTAAGCGAGCATTTAAACCGCCGTGACTAAAGTCACAAATATAGGATATCGTATCTCTTCTCGGGCGTCTATCTCTTAATGAATTAAATAGTAAAATTATAGTTGCATACAAAATGTAGTATAAATAAATAAAAATAATTCAATAAAATGGACAAAACAACTACCAGAAATAATTTGTTAAAAAAATAATTATCTAATATGCTTCAAAAACCACAAATTTTAACGTGATTTATCATGCAAAAAGACGATAGAAACATACAAAAAAAGCGAATTGTCTAAATACACCGCACAGAAATTATGTTAATATAAAAGCAGAGGTCAGGAAGGTATTGGGCTTGACCAGAACGTAATGAATTATTTTAAGGAGGGTTTACTTATGGCTAAGTACATGATGGCGTTAGACGCAGGAACAACTAGTAACCGTTGTATCTTATTTAATGAAAAAGGTGAGATCTGTAGTGTAGCGCAGGAAGAATTTACACAGTATTATCCACAGCCAGGCTGGGTAGAGCATGATGCAAAAGAAATCTGGCATACTCAGTTATCCGTTGCACGTCAGGCTATGGAGAAGCTTGGTGTTACAGCAGCAGACATTGCTGGTATCGGTATTACTAACCAGCGTGAGACAACTATCGTTTGGGATAGAGAAACAGGAATGCCAATCTATCATGCAATCGTTTGGCAGTGCCGTCGTACATCTGAATACTGCGATTCCTTAAAGGAAAGAGGATTAGTAGATAAAATCAGAGAAAAAACAGGTCTTGTTATTGATGCTTACTTCTCAGGAACAAAGATTCACTGGATTCTTGAGAACGTACCTGGAGCAAGAGAAAGAGCTGAAAAAGGCGAGTTAATGTTCGGTACAGTTGATACATGGTTAATCTACAACTTATCAGGAAGAAAGATTCATGTAACAGACTACTCTAACGCAGCAAGAACAATGTTATTCAACATCAATACTCTTCAGTGGGATGATGAGATTTTAGCAGAATTAGATATTCCTAAATCAATGCTTCCTACACCTAAGCCATCAAGTGAAATTTATGGTATGACAGATGAGAGCCTCTTCCAGGGAAGAATTCCTATCGCTGGAGCAGCAGGTGATCAGCAGGCAGCTTTATTTGGACAGACATGTTTCAATCCTGGTGAAGCTAAGAATACATACGGAACTGGTACATTCATGTTAATGAATATCGGTAAAGAAGTTAAATTATCTGAGAATGGTCTTGTAACTACTATCGCATGGGGACTTGACGGCGAAGTTAACTACGCATTAGAAGGTTCTGTATTCGTAGCAGGTGCAGCTATTCAGTGGTTACGTGACGAAGTTAAGATTGTAGACGCAGCTCCAGATTCCGAATTCTTCTGTAACAAAGTTCCAGATACTAACGGATGTTATGTAGTTCCTGCATTTACAGGACTCGGAGCTCCTCATTGGGATCAGTATGCTCGTGGATGTATCGTAGGTCTTACACGTGGATGTAACAAAGCTCACATCATTCGTGCTACAGTAGAATCTCTTGCATATCAGACATATGATATCCTTGAAGCTATGCAGGCTGATGCAGGTGTTAAGTTAGCAGCTCTTAAGGTTGATGGTGGAGCTTGTAAGAATGACTTCTTAATGCAGTTCCAGGCAGATATCATTGACGCTCCTGTACATCGTCCACAGTGTGTTGAGACAACAGCTATGGGTGCTGCATACCTCGCAGGTCTTGCAGTTGGATATTGGAACAGTAAAGAAGATGTTATCGCTAACTGGGCTATCGACAAAGTATTCGACCCACAGATGGATGATGACAACCGCAAGAAATTACTTAAAGGCTGGAAGAAAGCTGTTAAGTGTTCTTACGGATGGGCAAAAGAAGATTAGTTAGAATTTGATTAATAAGAATTAGCCATTTAGTTACATAATAAAGGAAGCTCCCCCACCGAGAGGTGGGGGAGCTTCTGATTTGCCGAATGGCAAAGTTGACGCCACCAAAAAGAGAAAGTGGTATGCTCCCTTTTAGGTAGACAGTTAAAAAAATAAAACTGTTTATCTGAAAGGGGGCATTTTTTATGGATAAGATTTCTCCAGAAGAAAAAATACAATGGATGAAAAAAATTCTTCAGAAGAAAGAATCTATCAGTTCTGTTGCGTCAAAAATAGGAGTTTATTATACGACCGTTGATAAATGGCTTAGAAATTATAAAGCAATTGGACCGGAAGCTTTTTTTCGAAAAGGGCATACCTATCGAACTCCTGCTCAAAAAGAAGCCGCTGTTTTCGATTACCTTTCTGGAAAAGGTTCTCTCCGGGATATCTGTGCCCGGCACAAAATTTCAGATGCACAGATACTCAGAAGATGGATTATGAAGTATAATAGTCATGATAAGGAAACAGGAGGAAGACCGATCATGACTAAAGGAAGAAAAACTACATTTGAAGAACGTGTTGAGATCGTTCAATATTGCATAAAACATTTTCATAACTATTCGGAAACAGCAAAAAAATTTCACATTTCTTATCAGCAGGCCAGAAGTTATACTATAAGATATGAAGAAAACGGGGTGGATGGGCTGCAGGATAAGCGGGGAAAGAGAAAATCTCCAGAGGAAATGACGGAAGTAGAAAAACTGCGGGCAGAAGTAAGACTTCTGCGTGCGGAAAAAAGACGGGCAGAAATAGAGATATCTTTCTTAAAAAAATTAGAAGAGATAGAGAGGAGGGGAGGCTGAGCCTGATACGCCAGGAACATATCTATCGGGCAATCAAGAAGGAACACAAAAAATATAACTATCCAATCCTGTTATTATGTGAAATAGGAGGGATCTCCAGGTCATCCTACTACAAATGGCTCCATCATGCAGAGACACCAAATGAGCGATTTAACGAGGAATTGGCAGAGAAGCTGGAACGATTACATGAAAAACATCCAGATATGGGATATAGAAGGTTAAATGACAAGCTGCGGCACGATGAAGATATTCAGGTAAATGATAAGAGGATCCTCCGTATCTGCAGAAAAAAACAGATCCGGTCCAACTTAAAGAGCCGGTATAATGGCTGTACCAGAGCATCAAACAACCCAGCATTTATTGCAGAAAACATTCTTAATAGAGAATTTAAGGCGGAACACCTTAATGAGAAATGGGTTACCGATGTAACGGAATTCAAGTATGGAAATACCTTAGACAGTGTGCATAAAGTATATTTAAGCGCTATATTAGACTTATGTGATAGACGGCCTGTTGCATATGTTATTGGGGATAGTAATAATAATGCGCTGGTATTTGAAACTTTTGATAAAGCAGTAAAGGCAAATCCAGGAGCCCATCCTATTTTTCACAGTGACAGAGGATATCAGTATACCTCCCGAAGATTTCATCAGAAATTGGAAGAAGCAGGAATGGTACAGAGTATGTCGAGGGTAGCACACTGTACAGATAACGGAGTAATGGAAGGCTTTTGGGGGATCTTGAAACGGGAAATGTATTATGGGAAGAAATTTGAGAGCAGAGAAGAATTAGAGAAGGCAATCACAGAATATATAGATTACTATACAAACGACCGGCCACAGAGAGGGCTTGGAGTCTTAACACCAATGGAATTTCATGAAAAGCAACGATTGGCGGCATAAAAATGTTGCCCGATATCCAACCGGGCAACACAAAAATTTTATATTTTTTTAATTGTCTACTTGACGGGATGCACACCAAAAGAACCTATATTTGTGACTTTCGTCGCTGCAGGTTGAATGTTCGCTTATGTGCTCGCATCCAACCTTTGCTCCCAGGCCACAAATATAGGTTCTTTCTCTTTCTGGTGGCTGTTCTTTGGCGGTTGGAGTGAAATCAGAAGCTCGGAGTGAAAGATTTGAGGATTTTCCAGGAGATTGTGCCCTTTTCCTTATTAATCCTTATGTGAGTTTTTTGAAAAGTAATATATGAAGAGTTTTGTTTCCTTCTGTCATCATCCTCAAATCCACCCACACATTTTGTTTTAATTCATTTAATCCAGCAAAAGCACAGCTCCCAGGGAATACCATACGCTATATTTGTGGCCTGGGAGCTGCGAGAGTGTAATATGATAGAAAAGCCCGACATTAAAAAATATTGATTTTGACGACTTTGTGTTTTGTACAACTGAGTCAAAATCAATATTTTTTAATGTCAGGCTTTTCATAGAAGACTATTTCTCGCAGCGACGAAAGTCACAAATATAGCGTATGGTATTCCCTGGGAGCGTCTGCTTAGCCAATGAATTAAAAGCCAAAATCCTCATAATCTTCTGGTAAGAATCTATGGTATACGATTTGAAGTTCTTCATCCTTAAAGCAATAATAATATGGGTCATCTCTGTCAGTGAATGTGATCAGAATATCAAATTCATCGTTATTGACTTCTTTTATAACACAATTCTCATCCCATTCTTTAAAGAAAGAAGTGACTGTCTCAAGAGAAGTATCTGGTTTTAATAATAACTGAATCAGTTCGAAAATAAACTCATTTTTCTCTTTATGTTCATGGACATAAGTAGGGGCAGCTTCACTTAAATAAAAGCAGAAACGATGTTCTTTATACTCAATTCTAGTTTCTCCAAATCTAGGGGCAACAAAATCAATAAATCCCTGTAATGCCTTATTCATCTCGTCAGCTTCCCACTCACTGTTGAAGAAATGATTTAAAGTACGGAGTGGATAGTAGAACTGCATCGTATTTTTGCTATAACCTAGTTTTGCCTGTGCTTCAGCGATATTATCTGTTAAACTGCGTTCTAATTTTTTATATGCTTCTGTGTACATAAAAACCTCCCGGTAGTAAATAAATATATGTTGAAATATAAATTAAAAACCTTTTAACTGCTTCAATTTGGATTCCATCCCAGTTAATAAATGTTGAATTTAAATCCTTAAAAACAGCCGTTGTTATCATAGCATATTTTCAAAAAACTCTAAAGAATATCTTTCACTAATTTGCAATAGCCAAAGATAGCCCTCCGAGGCCACAAATATAGGATATCTTCTCTCTTCTCGGGCGTCTGTTACTTGATGAATTAAATAGTAACCCCTTGACATTTTGTTCTATTTTGTTTATAGTTAGGATACTTATACGACTGACGGAAGTAAGTGGAATGAACCACATGAAGTATAAGACTCTTATAGCCGACCGTCTGGGCAATTCTTGTCTGGATGCTGGCTTTTTTATTTCTGATAAGATAATATTCTATCCAATATCCCTGATAAGAAGTAACTTTAAATCGTTATTAAGTCATGTGCTAAAGAAGATGTTTTTCCAAACATGCTCTAAAGAGCGAAAAATAAAATTATAGTTGTATGCTTGTCATTATTGTACTTATATCAGTACATTTGTACGATTTGATAATATTTTATCAACGCTCTAAAACCCTTTATTTTAAAGGCTCTACAAGCATTTTTGTGTATATGTTCAAAAAAAAGAACACATAATATCAAAAAATTGTTTGACGATTGCCAAAAATCATGTTAATAATGTTGTTAGATGATTAAAACTTAAATAAGTTAAAACTAATCATAGTAAATCATCTGAACAATTTTGTTGATTTTTTAGCAAACATATTTCAAAACCTTGACTTAAGGATTTTTTTAACAAACAGGGAGGTCAATTAAGATGTTACAAAAAGAACAATGGCAGGGATTTAATGGACGAATCTGGAGAGAAGAAATTAATTTAAGAGAGTTCATCCAGGATAACTACACTCCATATGATGGAGATGCTTCTTTCCTCGAAGGTCCTACCGAAGCTACTGACACACTGTGGGGCGAACTGCAGAAGCTGCAGAAAGCAGAGCGTGAAAAGGGTGGTGTTCTTGATATGGATACTGATATCGTATCAAGCCTTACTTCCCATAAACCGGGTTACATTTCTGAGTCTTTAAAAGAGAAAGAACAGATCGTAGGTCTTCAGACAGATAAACCTTTAAAACGTGCATTTATGCCATTTGGTGGTATCCGTACTGCTGAAGAAGCTTGTACAACTTATGGTTACACACCAAATCCAGAATTCCACAAGATTTTTACAGATTATCATAAGACACATAACCAGGCAGTATTTGATTCTTATACTCCTGAAATGAAGAAAGCTCGTCACAATAAGATCATTACTGGTCTTCCAGATACTTACGGACGTGGACGTATCGTTGGTGACTACCGTCGTGTAGCTCTTTACGGTATTGACCTGTTAGTTGCTGACAAGCAAAAAGATTTCGCAAACTGCGGTGACGGAACAATGACAGATGACGTTATCCGTTTAAGAGAAGAAATCTCCATGCAGATTAAAGCATTAAAAGATATGAAAGTTATGGCTGAAAGCTATGGCTATGATATTTCCGAACCTGCTTCTAACGCAAAGGAAGCTGTTCAATGGACGTATTTCGGATACCTTGCAGCAATCAAGACACAGAACGGTGCTGCTATGAGTATCGGACGTATCGCTACTTTCCTTGACATTTATATCAAACGTGATATGGATAAGGGAATCCTTACAGAGAAAGAAGCGCAGGAATTAATCGACCATATGACTATGAAGTTCCGTATGGTTAAGTTCGGACGTATCCCAGCTTACAACCAGCTCTTCTCCGGTGACCCTGTATGGGCAACACTTGAAGTTGGCGGACTTGGACAGGACGGTCGTTCCATGGTTACAAAAACTGACTACCGTTTCCTCCACACATTAGAAAATATGGGACCATCCCCAGAGCCAAACCTCACAGTACTTTACTCTGAGCGTCTTCCAAAAGCATTTAGAGATTACGCAGCTCATATTTCTATTACAACAAGTTCAATCCAGTATGAAAATGATGATGTAATGCGTCCAGTATGGGGCGATGATTACTCCATCTGCTGCTGTGTTTCTGCTACACAGACTGGTAAGGAAATGCAGTTCTTCGGTGCTCGCGCTAACCTTGCAAAATGTCTCCTTTACGCTATCAATGGTGGTGTGGATGAAAAGACCGGACAGCAGGTTGGACCGGAATATAAACCGATTACTTCCGAATATCTTGACTATGATGAAGTAATGCACAAATATGATATCATGATGGACTGGTTAGCAGGTTTATATGTAAATACATTAAATCTCATCCAGTACATGCATGACAAATATTACTATGAATATGCTTTGATGGCCTTAATCGATACAAATGTACGTCGTACATTCGCTACAGGTATCGCAGGATTCTCACATGTAGTAGATTCCTTAAGTGCGATTAAATATGCCAAAGTAAAAACAGTCCGCAATGAAGAAGGACTTGTTGTTGATTATGAGACAACTGGCGACTTCCCTAAATACGGAAATGATGATGACCGCGCTGATGATATCGCTGTATGGTTACTTCAGACATTTATGAAGAAGCTTGAAAAATTCCATACTTACCGTGATTCTGAACCTACAACTTCCATCCTTACTATCACATCAAACGTAGTATATGGTAAGGCAACTGGTTCCCTTCCAGACGGAAGAAAGGCCGGAGAACCTCTTTCCCCAGGAGCAAACCCAAGTTATGGTGCTGAGCAGAACGGACTTTTAGCTTCCTTAAACTCTGTAGCAAAACTTCCTTACGAATGGGCATTAGATGGTATTTCCAATACACAGACAATCAACCCTGATGCACTCGGTCATTCCGAAGAAGAACGTATCAATAACTTAGTAAATGTTATGGACGGCTACTTCGCACAGGGTGCTCACCACCTAAACGTAAATGTATTTGGTGTTGAGAAACTGATTGATGCTATGGAACATCCGGAAAAAGAAGAATACGCAAACTTTACGATCCGTGTTTCAGGTTATGCAGTTAAATTCATCTCTCTGACAAAAGAACAGCAGTTAGATGTAATTGCCAGAACATGCCATGACAGAATGTAATAAAAATGCGATGGCTCTTGTTCATTCTACGGAGAGTTTTGGTTCGGTGGATGGGCCGGGAGTTCGTTTTATTGTTTTTTTACAGGGTTGTCCTTTGCGATGTCAGTTCTGTCACAATCCAGATACATGGAAGATGACAGAGGAAAATGGTGCGGTGTGGAGAAGTGCGGATGAGCTGTTAAATCAGGCACTCCGTTATCGTACTTACTGGAAAAATAGCGGCGGTATTACCGTAAGTGGTGGTGAGCCTCTTTTACAGATTGATTTTATGCTAGAGTTTTTTAAAAAGGCAAAAGAAAAAGGAATCCACACTGTTATTGATACTGCTGGAGGACCTTTTACAAGAGAGGAACCTTTCTTTTCTAAATTTCAGGAATTGATGAAATATACAGACCTGTTATTAGTGGATATCAAACATATTGATACTGAATGTCACAAGACTTTAACTGGTCGAAGCAACGAAAATATTCTCGACATGATTCGCTATCTTTCTGATATCAAAAAACCAATTTGGATTCGTCATGTCCTTGTTCCGGAACGAAGCGATAAAGATGAATATCTGACTAGATTAGCTGATTTCATTCACTCTCTTGATAATGTGGAAAAGGTGGAAATCCTGCCTTATCATACGATGGGAATTTATAAATGGAAAGAACTTGGATTAGAGTATCCACTGGAGGGAATTGAGCCACCAACAAAAGAACGAGTGGAGAACGCTAAGAAGATTCTTGCTATCTGATCTATCAATTTCTGATTTGTAAAGTTGATGACAAACGCAGCTGTGGAGATATTTATGGTCGGATTGCATCGATGACTTCTAACAGAGGGATTCTTCTAAGGTTGTATTTTGTTCCATTAATTTGCAGGATTTTTTGCAAGATTTAGAGAAACAGACGTTACAAAAATTTTTTTCCGGATTTTACAAAGAATATAGGAAAAAGAAACATAAAACATAGCCTATTTTGCGACTTTGTGCTGCGGAATTTTGACCATAGGAACTTGGGACTCCCTTCTCCTGCCTTAGCAGATCGAAAAAAGCTCCAGTGGAGGTTTTGAGGCCAAGTTCCTGCTTTACTGGGCAAAATGGAGCATTTAGCACAACGGAACAAAATAGGCTATTGTTTTATGTTTCCTATCTAAACACTTCTAAAAAGCCGGCTACATTGCCCTAAACAACGGCGTCTGTTTAGCACTACAAATCAGAAATAAACAATCTCTACTTTTGTTTCCACTTCTTTCTTTTCTTCTATATCTCTTGAATTCGGACAACCATAAAGGCAAGGCATTGGACCATCGTCTTCTTTATATTTTTTCCTGATAACACGAAATTCTCTCTCTTCCATTTCACATACATGTAAACTACTACCCGGCCACCACTCACTTGGACCAGGATTATGTGGCCAATCTATAACTTTTAGATAATACTCTTTATATATATTCTTTTTATATCCCCAATAATCTTCTAATAAATCTATTAACTCTTTTTCCGTATCATATTCACACAGCATTACATTATAGTTTCCCAGTGGATTGCCTTCTTCATCTTCTAAATGAACAAGCACTTTATATTTTTGTTCGCAGTTTGCATAGTCTTTTTGTTTTATTCTTATTTCTTCCCATGTTTCTTCATGGTCTGTTCTTTTCTCACCATATTCTTTTCTGACAGCATTCCACTCAGCACTGTAGAGCTCACATACATGGAAATCTTCTTTTGTCTCATATGCACTATCTAAAGAATGATATGGCCAATCTTGTATCTCTAAATGATATTTTTTAGGGGCACGATGATTTTCTTTACATCCCAGATAATCCTCTAACAAATTTAGCAATTCCTGTTTTGTGGCATATCCGTGCAGCGTCATGTTATAACTTCCTAATAGATTACCCTCCTCATCTTCGACATGAATAAGAAGTCTAAACAATTGTTCACAGTTTTCAAAGCCTTTTCGTTTTAATTTCTTTATAGTTATCTCTGTTTGTGTTTCTTCGTGATCTGGTTTTTTCTCCCCGCATTCAGGACAATATTTAAACTCTTCTTTGTTTTGTCTTCCACAAATACTACATATCCATTCCTTATTATCCCAGCTAGATTCCGTTAATCTTTGTGTATATTCTTCCATTATTGCACTCCCTGACTTTATAATACTATTTTACCAAATTCCATCTTGCTATTTGTTGTTCGGCCTCTAAAAAAATAATATCGGCTGAACAAAATTCCGTGTCCCCATAAGAAGCAATCTGTCGCTTTTGAGCATTTAAAATAGTGGTCGTTTTGTATGTATCTATATGCTCGCTTAAATATTTATGCAGGCCCATATCTGGAATACTCATTATCGTCCTTAAATTACCCGGATGACTATGTATTGTTCCTACTAACTGTAATTCTGAAGAAAAAAGCTGAAGTTCCTCATCACAATTTTCTCTTGCTTTGTTCATTATTTTTAATTCTTCCTGAAGCTTATTATAAGAATTATTAGAAAATACTGCTTTATCCGAAGATCTCGTATCTAATTCTATCGGAACAATAAATTCTACTAATACTATATTATCATTTATAACATGTCCTGCCAATCCCGCCATAAGTTCATCCATATTTCTTGGATGCTTTTTTCCAAAATGAAAATAATAAAAAAGTTCCTCGGATGCATTTGGAGAAAAATACACACATTGATCTGTTTGTGATTTCGAACTGATTTTTATTCCTATCATTCTGTCTTTGACCTGACTTTTCATTTTTTTAATCAATTCCATCGGAAGCTCTTTTGAATAAAAAATATCCTCCATATAATCTTTTATACAAAAAGAAGGTTCTTTTTTCTCAAAATTCCATGTATGCAAACTATCTCCACGACAGGATTCCCAATCTTTACAAGTTTTACATTTCTTACTTTGACATCTTGTTTCTGAACGGAAAAATTCAAATTTATTTTCCCATACCTCTACAAAATTATCTTTCTGTACATTTCCCTGAATTAATTCTTTCCTTCTCTCCACATTCGGGCAAACAAAAATATCTCCATTCGCTAATATTGATGCTACACTTTTGCCCGTTTCACAAGAAAAAGGATTTGCTCTATATTTATTATCATTTTTCCCAAGATAATGACTACAGCTAGTAATTATCCGCAATTCTGTATCAAATCTGTGCCGGTCAAGAAAGGTGCAATATTGCTGAAACTCTCTTTTTCCCAAAAGTAATTCCTGGTTTTCTTTGGCTCTTCCTATGCTATCTGCGACTGCAACTCTCCAGGAATCAATCCCGAATGACTTTATCATAGAATACATTTCTTCTAATTGTTCAATATTATAATGATTTACCACTGTCGTAACCTCTATCTGATTCAAAAACGCAGCTTGCTTTAAATCTTTTATAGCCTGAACAGTTTTCTGAAATCCATTCTCTATCTTTCTTAACCGATTATGTGTTTCTTCCATCCCATCTAAACTTATAGATATTGTCTTCATTCCACTTTGCTTCATTTTCTGTATAGTGCATTTATCAATAAGCGAACCATTAGAAACCATTCCCCAGGGAAATCCCATAGCAGATGCTTTTGTCATCACTTCAAACAAATCTTTTCTCAAAATCGGTTCTCCTCCAGTTACATTAATCATAATGCTTCCTGGATTATATGCATCCGCAATATCCTCAAACACTTTTTCAATTTTCTCACCTCCAGAGCTGCCTTACGTCTATTATTATATATGCAGTCATCAAAATTCTCAATATTAGGCGTAAAATTCTCAAATTTTCAGCGATGACCATAAAAGAGCGAAGAGGCGTCTGCGCTAATTGCACAAATAGTCAGCAAAATAACAAAGCCGTGAGATGAATTTCGACAAATTCATCTCACGGCTTGAGAATTTATTGCGATAATCTCAGCTGCCGCTGAGATTTAAGACTGAAGAGCGGAGGCTTTTCACGTCAATGCCGCAGCGCTTAATATGCCGGTAGAGAGTGGCCCGGCTGACGCCAAGCCTCTCTGCGGCCTTTTCCACGTCGCCGTCGCACAGGGTGAGGGCGGAGAGAATTTCTCCCGCCTCGGAGCCGGACTTCGCCGGAGCTTCCGCACCGGAAGGCGTGCTTCCCACGGCCAGATGCAGGCTCTGCTCGCTCAGAACCTTGTCGTTGGTCG